>TARA_B100001778_G_scaffold242774_1_pt1 | contig 12908 bp, 6 predicted proteins | sample TARA_B100001778 | Tara Oceans TARA_B100001778 (sample SAMEA2623826) | marine metagenome | biome: marine biome (ENVO:00000447); feature: deep chlorophyll maximum layer (ENVO:xxxxxxxx); material: "saline water (ENVO:00002010), including plankton (ENVO:xxxxxxxx)" | depth 40 m
CAATCAATGATTCTTTTGGTATTGGAATAGGATTTTTAGGTATTTTATTCCTAAAATCTTGAATTAAACTAAAATAATTCTTATTATAAGCTAAATTATTCCATTCTTCATCATCTTCCTCAAGGTTATAGAGTTCCTCACTTCCATCTACATAGTTTATATAGTGCCAATCTTTGAATCTTATTGAATAGTCAGCAAAATCATAGGTTGTTATCACTTCCCTATTTATTAACTCGTTAGGGTTTTTAAGTAGTGGAATTAAGCTGGTTCCATCTAATTTTGATTTTGGCTCTATTCCTGCAAGATCAGTTAATGTTGGATAAATATCAAGGAGTGTAGTTAAGCTTTTTACATCATTTCCGTTACTACTACCCATCGGTAAAAGTGAAATATTCTTAGGTACTTTCACCATAAGTAAAGTTCTAATTACATTTTCCCACAATGCGAATTTTCTCCAATGCATTTTTTCTCCCAATTGCCACCCATGATCTGAAGAAATAATTACTATAGTATTTTTAGCATATTTACTTTTTTTAAGATTTTCAATTAATTTTCCTACCATAGCATCAGCATAACTGATAGAAGCCATATACCCCCTAATTGCATCTTTCCATTTTCCATTATCTACTACATTTTTATGGTAATTCCCTCCTCTTGAAATCAATTCTTTAGCTCTTTCACCTAAATCTGAAGTATCATTCTCTAATAATTTCGGTAGCTCAATACTATCTAGTGGATACATATCAAAATACTTTTTTGGAACATACCATGGCAAATGAGGTCTATATATACCACAAGCTAGAAAGAATGGTTTATTATGTTCTTTCTTGAAAAAAGAAGAAATATAATTAACACTTTTAAAGTCACCTGTTTGCTCATCATTTATTGATAACTCAGCCCAATCAAATGCAGAATACATATACTCAAATGGTTTCATATTGACTGGAGCATCGTCAGGAATATAATTTTTTGGCATGTTTTGAGTTTGTGATGGAAAATAATCATCCCAACTTTCTGGATGAACTTGAGAATAATGATAAATTTTACCAGCACCTGCAGTAAAATATCCATTTTCTCTAAATAGCTGAGGTAATGTTGTAGCTCTATTTAAAATTGGTACTTTTCTCCAGTCTTGGTAGTTAGAATACATTCCAGAATTGAAAGTATGGATGCCAGTCATCATAGTTGCTCGAGATGGATTACAACCAGGACTTGTACAATAATTTTTCGTAAAGTTTACTGACTCGTTAGAAAACTCCTCAAGAAAAGGAGTAAAAACTTTGTTATTACCAGACAATGGTTCATTCCAGTCATTTAGATCATCAATAGATACAAATAATATATTTGGTTTATCTATACTTTTATTTATACAAGAAACAAATAATAGTAAAAAAAATAGAATGTTTTTCATCTAAATTATTCAGTTATAGATTTAAAATTATAAAAATATAACTTATGATGATGATTAACCTGAAATTGTAATTTTATATTCTCCGCTTTTCAACTTGAACTTTCCATCTTCTAAACCAATAATATTTTCTAATATTATATCGTTAGATCTAACTTTTATTTTTTGCAAAGAAGAAACCGGTATAGATACATTAGCGGTAGTTCCTTCAGGAATCTGAAATTCATAGATATAGCCATTCGATTGTTTTTTCCAATTAGAAACTACTTTTCCATGAGGAGAATGATAATTAGAATTTACATAATTTAATCCATTAGGAGTTGAGGGATTTAAGATAAATTCTTTAAAACCTGGGTTTTCGGGATCTGGCCTTATACCTCCAAGCCATCGATAATACCATTCCGTAACAACCCCAAACATAGGATGTGAATTTGAAAAAGTATTATCACTCTCTTTCCATGTTTCCCATATTGTAGTAGCACCTTGGTCTATCATATGCCCCCATCCAGGATATTCTGTACTATTAACAATATCAAAAACAATTTGAGGGGAAATATACTTAGAAGCAGATTCTAATATATATTTAGTTCCAAAAATACCAGTTGTAAAGTGTCCAGAAGGCCCGTTCAATATTGCTTTAAGTAAAGAATCTTTAGCCATTTCAACTTCATTTTGTGGAATAATATCATGATAAAGTAAAGAAGAAAATAAAGTTTGACGATTAATTTTCTCATTAACCGGTTTATCCCAAAATTTAGTTTTTATAATTTTTTTAAGTTTATTAGATAAGTTTTTATATTTTTTCTCATTCTCATTGTTCCCTAGCAACTTTGAAAAAAGGGTCATAATTTGAGCAGATTGAAGGTAATGAAGGGTTCCAGTTAATTCTACAGGCACAGGTTCTAATGACTCATGGTCACTTAGCCCAGCATCTACAATCCCATTTGGATGAATTCTTAAAACCTTATCCATCCATTCATTATTTAATGGATAAAGTTCTTGAATGATTTCTAGATCATTATAATAAACATATAAATAATATTGAGTAATAAGAAATGCTGATTCCCAGCTCAAACCACAATATTTTATGCCTACATAAGGAGCAGTATCAACAAAAATGGAATCATTCATAGCATCTACCCAATCGTATATTGTTTTTCGATAAATAGATTGCATATCGAAATTATAAATAAAAGATTCACTTGTAGCATTCAAGTCACCTCCATACCCAAATTTTTCTCTTGCCGGACAATCAGATTGGACACTTATAAGGTTTGCTAGAAATGTTCTTTCAACAGCTTTTTGAATTGAATTTATTAGTTCCGATGAAGTAGTGATATTGTTTTCATTTCTAACATTAGTATGCATAAATAATCCATAAACCTCATTTTTCTCTGGTTTTTTCCTTAGTCCCTCAATTTCCATATATCTATATGCGTGATAGGTAAATTCAGGTTGATACCAAATACTTGTGTCATCACCAATTATATAACTACCTGTTTGCCAAGCAACATCAGGAGATCCTGGACCACCGACACCCTTTCTTTTAATTTGTCCAGTAACCGCAGTCATTGGATTAAGGTTCCCATCCTCATAAATTCTTTCTCCAAATCTAAAAGTAATCGTATCACTTTTTTTACCTTGTATTTTTAATTTATAAGTACCTGTAAAATTTTCCCCCATATCAACAATCCACATATTATTTCCAGAAGAATAAATTTCTTTTGGTTCTATTTCTTTTGTTATTTGAACTGGAGGGAAAAAACTTTTCTTCAATATGCCCCCAGGTGGTTCACTTATTTGAGCATTTTTCCAGTTTTCATCATCAAAATTTGAAGAACTCCATTCTTTAATTTCTTTATTTGCATCATAATGAGATCCTATATAAACACTATTCTTTATTATCGGGCCATAAGAATATTTCCATGAAGAATCAGAAACTATTTCCTTACGCTTCCCATCTTTGAATGTTATAATGAGTTTTGATATAAATTTTGGTTTTCCAACATTCATTTCATTTCGTAAGTTTATTCTACCCCACATATTTAATGGAAGAGGATTGTAAAAACCATTTCCAATAGTTACTCCTATTAAGTTTTTCCCATTCTTAATAAGTGATGTAATATCATATTCTGTATAATAAATTTTTTTTGAGTAATCAGTCCAAGCAGGATCTAAAATATTTTTTCCAACCTTTTGATTATTTATAAATGCTAAATAATATCCAGCAGAAGTGATATATAATTTTGCATTCTCAATATTTTTTTCTACATCAAAAACTTTACGAAAAAGAGGTGCAGGATCGTCTAAATAAAATAAAGAATCATTTTTTGGTAATTTTTTTTCATCTTGTATCCATTTTGCACTGCCATCTATAAAAACACTTAATTCATTTTTTGAATTTTTATAAGAGCATGAAAATATTAAAAATAAAACAAAGAAAAATAATACTGATAGATATCTCATAACGTTGATTATAACTTTAAAAATATTTTTTTATCATAAAGATATTTAGCAGGCAAAAAACAAATAAATGTGTAAAATATCGCCCAAAGTAAAGATGCAATTTTAGGATAAACACCAATACTTACCATACCACCATAAATAAGGCTGTTTAATGAATTTTCTCCTAAAAATTCATAAGCAAACCAAACCAGTACTTGAGATAATGCATATATAGCTATTGAATTGCTACCAAAAATTATACCTATTTTTAACCAAGATTGATATTTTAATACATCACATATCCAAATTAATGAAGCTAACATTAAAAATGCCCATCCAGATGTGTACATTACAAAAGTACTTGTCCATAAATTTTTATTTATTGGCATGAGCCATTCCCATATAAAACTATCAACTAGAAAAAAAACTCCTAGTAAATACATCCAAATAATTTTATTTTCTATTGATTGTTTTGATATAATCAAATGACCTGCTAACATTCCAACAATACCAGATGCAATTGCTGGAAATGTGCTGAGTATCCCTTCTGGGTCCCATGTTCCTTGCCACAGTGAACCTGGTATTAAAATACCATCAACATAAGCAGCCAAGTTTTTTCCTGGTTCTAATATGCCTGGACCAATTCCTGGAACTGGTATAAATTCCATAACAATATAATATCCAATTAAAAGAATAAGAGTTATTGAAAGCTGTTGGAACCAAGATGTATAATTGTATAATAATGCACAAAATAAATAAACCAAAGCAATTCTTTGAAGTACACCTGGTATTCTAATATCTGATAAAGGAATAGTTTCTCCTAAACTTATCACATGATGCATAAATTCACCAAATAAACCAAGAAAGACACCCAAAGAAAATATTTTGATTGATCTGTAAATGATAGCAGAATTTGATGAAGAAGTACCTTTATTTTTTTGAGAAATAACTATTGATACACCAACAATAAAAATAAAGAATGGAAATACAAAATCCGTTAAAGTGATGCCATGCCAGTCAGCATGAAGAAGAGGAGAAAAAGTATTATCCCAATCGCCTGGGTCATTTACAATTATCATTAGTGCAATTGTAAAACCTCTAAATGCATCTAATGAAATCAGCCTATTTTTAGTCATTATATGCTAATCTAATATTATTAATTAGCATATACAATCAAGAGAATATTTAGGTTAATTATTATTGATTAGACCACTCCTCTATTGAATCATTATTCATTTTAACATAATCTTCGTTCCCAGCTCTTATTGATAATCTTAATGATCTTCTTGCTACATTTATAGCTTCTTCATACATTCCATTTGCAGCCAAAATCAAAGACTGTTGTCTCAACTGAAAAAATCTTGGATTTTCAGTCATTTCCATAGCTTTATTTATCCATTTTAAAGCAATATCCAATTTTATATTTTCTTGTCTATAATATACTGCAGCAGCATAATAATCGGAAGATTTAGGAGATCCTCCCATAACTTCTTCAATGCTCTTATCAACTATTTGACTAGTAGGTACATCAATTCTAACTTTGACGTATGTATCATCCCAAGCAAATATTATATCCGCATTATTACTTGTTATGTTATTAATTGAGATTGTAAAAGTTTCAATTTCATTTCCTGAACCAATTTTATTTACTTTAAATTTTGATTGAAATACAATCTTATTATCATCCCAATCTGCTGGGACACTCCATAGTTCAGCATCAGAATAAAGTATTATATCCCATTCATTTTTATTTGGAATAGAAAATATGGAATAAGTACCATTTTTTAAAGTAGTTCCAGATATCTCAACATCCGTAGAAAAACTTATTTTAGTGCTGCTATTCGCACCAGTTCTCCATTTTTTTCCATAAGGAACTAAATTCCCAAAAATAGCTCTTCCTTTCTTAGAAGGTCTATTGTATTCTATATCTATTTCTGTTAAACCAACAGTTTGTTCTAATTTTGAACTCGTACTTGCAGCAGGTGTTTTAATTTGTGAAAAACCTACAAAACTGATAAAAAATAAAGTTGTTATTAATATTAATCTCATGATATGTAAAAATTTTAAATTTTAAATTTAATGTTCAAATGTAATTAATCATCTTTTTATTGAAAAAATATCTTATTTATTATTTTTAAAAATACCTTCATCGGGTTTTAATGGTTTGTTTTTGACGTATTTCTCTAGCCAGGAATCCATCTCATATAGCATATGTAAAATAGATTCTTTGGCACGGTACCCATGACTTTCTCTAGGTAACATTACAAGTTTAGATGTTCCGCCATGTCCTTTTATAGCATTAAAAAACCTGATACTTTGAACAGGAAAAGTACCTGAATTATTATCTTCCTCTCCATGGATAAGTAAAACGGGTTCATTTACTTTATCTGCATGCATAAATGGAGACATATAATTGTAAAGATCAGGTGCCTCCCAATAAGTTCTCTCCTCTCTCTGAAAACCAAAAGGTGTAAATGTCCTATTATATGCTCCGCTTCGAGCAATTCCAGCAGCAAATAAATCAGAATGTGCAAGAAGGTTTGCTGTCATGAATGCACCATAAGAGTGCCCACCTACACCTACCCTATCTCTATCTCCAATGCCCATATCAACAATTTTGTCAATTGCTGCTTCAGCATTCATAACCAGTTGTTCTCTAAAAGAATTATTTGGTTGGTCACCATCAAAACCAACTATAGGCATCTCAGTACTTGCCATGACTGCGTAACCTCTTAAAGCCCAAAAAATTGGAGATCCATAATTAATCCTAGTAAATCTATAGGGTGAATTTCTTACTTGACTAGCCACTTTTTTGGATGTATATTCTCTAGGATATGCCCATATAAGTACTGGGAGCCTTCCTTCATTTTCTGGATTATATGTATCAAGGGTATAAACTATAGAGCTTAAATCTATTCCGTCTTTTCTCTTGTAATTAATAACTTCCTTTTTTAGTTGCTCGAGTTTTTTATAAGGATTTTCAAAAAAGGTTATCTGACTATTAGTATTTTTCTGCAGGTCCCTAAGAAAATAATTTGGATTTTCAGACTTAGATTCTTTAGAAGTAATTAAAATATTTTCATTATCACTGGAAAGCTTTATAGGTCTTTCATAGTAGGGCGCCTGGGACCTAAATAAAATTGTACTAGAAACTGATTTTAGATCCAAAACACTGAGAAAAGGCCTATACCCTTCTGGCGACCCTCCCTGTCCAATCATTACTATAGAATTTTTTCTAAAATCAACAATGTTTCTGTTGTATTCATTTTTTTTAAAAACAGGATCTCCTGGATCTGAATAAATATCATCATATTGTCTATCAAATAGTACTTTTTCAATACTCCTATCTTTAACATTAACTAATGATGTTACCTCATTCCTGTTTTTCCATAAACGTTCTGTTAGAATAGCATAATTTCCAGAACCCCATGAAATATTACTATACCTGAGGTTTGTCCTTAAAAGTTCATCTTTTTTGTCATTAAATGGACTTTTTAATGTATAAACAATATCTCTACCATCAGATTCTACCTTTGGATCTCCATTGTCATTTGCTTCTACCCAGTAGAGTTCACTTTCCTTATCATTTCTCCAACTTACAGATCTAATTCCTTCTCTAGTGGCATCAAAACCTATTGGCCTTACCTCATCTACAGGAATATCTGCAATAGTTTTTTCTTGTTTGTTATTTAGATCTATAGTTTTTACTATATAAGGAAATCTATAATATGGAACTAAATAAGAGAATGGCCTCTTAATTTTTTTTATCAATAGATAATCTTGGTCAGGAGATAGATCATAATCTTTAACCATTCCTTTTTCTATGAATTCTGACTTTTTACCATTAAGAGAAACTTTATGTAATTCAATGCATGATAGATGTTCAAATAAGATCTCATCATTACTATTTTTAATTAAGTCTTGGTAAGTTCTTGAAGGGGCAATCTGGTTATTAGTTTGTTGAATTATTGGGCCAGAGGGGACAGTTTTAATAGAAGGCATATCAGAGTTGCACCTCAAACTAATAAGTAATTCAGATCCAGAATTATACCACTGAAATGGACTTACTAGTATGTCGTTTAGATACCTATCTAAAACTTTTATTGATTGTTTTGATTTAATATCTGAAACCCAAAGCTCTACCCCATCTAGAGTTGTATTAGTATAAGCAATCTTACTTTCATCAGGTGACCAGCTAAAAAAAGAAAATTTTCCATTTTTTGGATGATTCAGCTGAATATTCTCTCCTGTATTAATATCAAGCAAAGAGAAAGAGTTATAGTATGTCATTCTTGAAGAGGTATATCTTAAAGGATCAATTCTTGTTCCTCCAATTCTCAATTCCTCAATTGCAAGATCTTCAATTGACTTATAACTATCTCTTCTTAGCATCAAAGCTAATTCACCATTATTATTAAAGTTTAGAGTAGGTTGTGGCTCTGCTTCAATCATAGAACTAATGACCTCTGGAGGTTTTTTATATTCTTGAGAAAATACCGGGAAAGATATTATTAGAAAGAAAAATATTTTTTTCATAATTTATTTTTTTAGTTAAAAATTATTTAATAAAATCAAAGGTATAAGAATATTTTATTGTTAATCTCTGGTTATTAATACTATCAATTAAATCTTCATCTTTTAGCACATTTAAAACAACAAATAACCCAGTATTTGCAGATTGTAAAAGTCCAAACCTTGTATTTACAGAAATTAAATTAGTAATATTATTGTATTGAATCAAACTTTGAAGAAACATTCTAGGATTAAATGAATAGGATAATCTAATTCCACTAATTAATATATTTAAATTATCTGAATTAGATTTTATTATATTACTATTCAAAAAAATTGAAGAGCTCAATTTATCACTTGGCCTTATGTTTAAAGTTGCATTATTAAAAAATTTATTTCCTCCAAAATAACCACCTATATAACTTCTTGTATTAAACGATATTTTTTTATTTTTATTAGTCATAAATACGAGTTGAACTTCACTATTATTATAATTACCGGCAGGAATATTTAAATCCACAATTTTAAATTCTTCACTAACCCATTCTTTTCTGACATTATAGCCTGTATGTATCTCTAAACCACTTTTCCATGCCCAATGTATGTCTATATGAGTATAAGTTGTAACTACATTGCCTTGAAAATCAAGGTAGTATCTTCCTGAAATATGTGGTCTATATTCTAATAATTTACTTTCTTCTGGCATTCTGATGATTTTAAAAATCAAAAATTCGGGTTTTTTAAATGAACTTCTTTCCAGATACCCGACTTCTGGATTGAAGCCTTCCCCAACTTCTGAATACTGTGCAATTAAATTCCACATATTCCAGTCATAATTAGCTAAAAATTTAAAAGCATGGTTGCTTGACGTGATTCCTGGAGTATTACTTTTTGATATAAAACCAGATATTTTAGCTTTTTTCCCTATTCCCCAAGTTCCATCAACTGCAAATACTCCATTGTAATCATTTGAAGCATCACCTAAAGATGTCCTTCGGATGTATGCTCCCCCAATAGATGATCTTGAATTTTTTAAGTTATGATTTATTCTGACTGCACTATAATTATTTCCATTAATATTTAACTCATCAATTTTATCAGTAAACATTGAAAGAAAACCAACATTTGTTTGTCCTATCTTACCCGAAAGCCTACCGCCACCAATTATAGGAACAACAGATCCTTCATCTGAAATACCTATTCTTCTAGTAAAAAATAAATCGATTTCCCCAGGACTTCCAATAGAAAATTGACCAGCATTTTCTAAAAAGAAAGCTCTCTTTTCCGGATAAAAAAGATTAAATCTATCAAGATTGACTTGTTGTTGATCAACTTCTACTTGTGCAAAATCGGTATTATAGGTTAAATCAAGAGTCAATGCTGGTGTTATACTATACTTAATATCAGCGCCAAACTCATAATCAGCTGAGTTGTTATTAGTGGCTTTATTTCTAGTAGCTTGAGTTAAAATGTATGGTAAAAACTTTAAGTTACCAGGATTTTTTAAGTTTAACCCATTCATTTTTCCTGCCAAAGAAACTCTTTTTATACCAAACCCAAAACCTACAGGTAAAGGAGACCAAAAGGAAACTTCGTTATTTTTAGTAATATTTCTTTGAAAATTGATACCCCAAGTTTTATCTTTTCCTGGACTGAATCTTATAGATTTTAATGGAATTGCAAATTCAGCACTCCATCCGTAATCTTTTTTTTCTGTTTTCACGCTCCATGAAGTATCCCAGTTTACATTTGTTCCTCCCACTACACCACCTTGTTGCCTCTGAGCTGTTCTATTGCCTACACCTTCATTGTCAATTTGAGCATCATATTCCATACCATCTGAATTCGTTCCAAATAGAAAACCATTTTGTTGATCATTGTATGTGTCAATTATAAATAAAAAGCTATCATCATCACTTAAATCAGAATCCCTTCTAGAATCTGATACAACTAAAGTATTAGGACTTGAATCATAACATACTACCCCTAAAAATAGAGTTGAATTATTATATGAAATCCTTATTTCTGTATTTTCTGTTGATTCTAAACCTAAAAAAGGTTTTTGTTGAATCATTTTATCTTTTAAAACAGGAACATTTGCCCAAAACTCATCTGAAATAATATTCCCATCTAAAACAGGCTTTGAATCAGAAAAAAAAGCATCAAAAGATGGTCTTGGTGAAAAGTCTTTTTGTTGAGAAAATAAAAAAGAAGGATATATTAAAAAAAAAAATAAAATTTTTTTCATTTTAATTATTAGAAATTACTTGTTATAAATAATTTTTGTAAAGTTATTGAATTTAATTAATAAGATTATTTATGTATAAATCAATATTTATTCTTAGTTGTATTTTCTTTATTTCATGTTTAAATGAAAAAGAAATTGAAAAATTAAATCTTGGTCCATTAAGAGAAGAAGTTATAGTTGAAAACAATGTATTTAAAATTTCATATAATGAAAAGAGACAGCAGCCAAATTGGATTGAGTTTAAAGTCAGAGATATAACAAAAGTTGCTGATAGAGATGGAATGGATTTTTATCTTATTGATGACGTAAGAACATCAGATAATATGGATTATAAAAATAACCATTGGGATAAAGGTCACATGGCTCCAGCAGGATCTTTTACTGATTCATGGGAAAATCTTTATACCACATTTTCTTTTTTGAATTGCGCATTACAAATTGATCAATTAAATAGAGGAGAATGGAGAGAACTTGAAGAACAAAACAGATTATGGGCAAAAGAATTTGGAACTTTAAATATTAGAATAGAATTAAAATTTTCTGAAAATAGCAAAATATTAGATACAGAGGCCTATGTACCTGATGGTTTCTATAAACATATAACCTTCCCTAATAATTCAAAAAAATGCTTTTATTTTCCAAATCAAAAAACTGAAAAAAATTGGTCAGAATACGAAATAGTATGTAATTGATTATCTTGTCTGATAAAATTAATTAAATGAAAAATTTAAATAAATTTTTATTTATACTCTCTATTTTAATATGCTCTTGTTCCAAAGCAAAAAAAGAAAATATAAATAAAAGTTTATTTCAAGGTATTTTAAAGGCTCCTTTCAACTCTCTGGATACCTTATCAACCAATGACTGGTGGAATAGAGGTTCTAACCCTATAATAAACCTTAAAGTTGAGAGGAAAGATGTTATTGCATTTGGAATATATACTGTTTCCAATAGAACCCTAAAACTTACAGCTCAACTATTTCCACTTTATCCAGAAGAAACTAGAGAAGTAAGATTAGAAATAAAAAAAGGAAAAAATTGGGTTGAAATACAAAAAAGAAAAATAAATGAAATAGGTTGGTCAACAACCTTTAGAGTTGAGAATTGGGATATTGAAAAAGATATAAATTACAAGATAAAACATGGTAAAAATGCTTTTTTTGAGGGTCTTATTAGAAAAGATCCAGTTGATAAAAATGAAATTGTTTTAGCTGCTTTTTCATGCAATAGTAATAAAGATAGAGGTAATAGAGAAAATTACATAAATAATATAAATCACATAAACCCAGATATATTATTTTTTGCTGGAGATCAATCTTATGATCATAAAGAACACACTGCTGCATGGTTAAAGTTCGGTATGCAATTCAGAGAAATATTCAGAGAAAGACCATGCATCACCATCCCAGATGATCACGATATAGGGCAAGGAAATTTATGGGGTGAAAATGGTAAAAAAGCTTCTTCTTCTGCAGGAAATGATGGCGGATATTTTTATGATAAAGATTATGTTAAAATGGTAGAAAGAGCTCAAACTTCTCATCTTCCTGATCCATTTGATAGTACTTCCATTGAACAAGGAATAGGTGTTTATTATACAAATCTTATCGTTGGTGGAATTGATTTTGCAATCATCGAAGATAGAAAATTTAAATCTGGTCCTAAAGGAAAAATACCTCAACAAGGGCCTAGGCCTGATCATATAAGAAATCCAAATTATGATTCAAAATCAGTAGATGTAGAAGGACTTACCTTATTAGGTGAAAGGCAACTTGATTTTTTAGAGAAATGGGGATCTGGTAATGAAAAAAGTACTATGAAATGTGTCCTATCTCAAACTGGATTTTGTGGAGGAGCACACCTTCATGGAAGTAAAGAAAATAGACTTCATGCAGATATGGATTCAAATGGGTGGCCACAAAAAGGAAGAAATAAGGCATTAAAGTTGATAAAAAAAGCTAATGCTGTTCATATTGGAGGTGATCAACATATTGCAACTTTAATCCAGCATGGTATAGAAAAATATGAGGATGGTCCATGGGCATTCGTTGTACCTGCTATAGTTAATGATTATTATAGTAGATGGTGGTGGCCTGAAAATGAAAAAGGTGGAATTGGATCAAATAATTTACTACCATGGACCGGAAGATATACAGATGGTTTTGACAATAAAATTACAATGCATGCATACGCTAATCCTGATACTGATTCCAATGGAGCTGGATATGGTATTATAAAGTTTAATAAGAAAAAAAATAACGTAAGTTTCGAGTGCTGGCCAAGATATCAAAATGT
>TARA_B100001778_G_scaffold118273_1_pt1 | contig 12826 bp, 11 predicted proteins | sample TARA_B100001778 | Tara Oceans TARA_B100001778 (sample SAMEA2623826) | marine metagenome | biome: marine biome (ENVO:00000447); feature: deep chlorophyll maximum layer (ENVO:xxxxxxxx); material: "saline water (ENVO:00002010), including plankton (ENVO:xxxxxxxx)" | depth 40 m
TTTTTGCACTTCAGATGCTGAGAGCAAGATTAAATTCTTTCAGTTCAATGGTTGAGCGCTATCTGCACGGAATGCTCTTCGATAAGCAAATTTCCACAAAGGTGCCATCTGGTTTCGAAATTCTTCGAAAGAAATTTTTCCATCTTCTCCCCCAAATTCTTTCATGTAAGCAACGGCTTCATGAGACGCCATGCCCCATTCAACCATCAACACCTCCATTTCCATGAGTTCGAGAAAACCTGACTTGTCAATGTCAAGAAAATCAAATACCTTACGAGCCTTCGTTTCATCATCATCATCTGGCGTTCCTGTTTCCACCACATTCTTGACTCGATTCTGGACGTTTCCAATTGACCAAACAGTCATTCTGAAATCATCGAAATTGATTCCTTCACTATCTTCAAATCTATTGAGGAAAGCTTGCATGACGTGAGGTGTTGCGTGCCATGATTTAAGCAAATCTCGAATCTCTGACACATCAAGAGTACCAGATTTATCATGATCGAGTGCATTAAACGCAGCACGAGCCGATTCAATTTCATCATCCTTGTCATATGATTCTTCGCTATTTGTTTGCAGCCAAAGAGCCCTCACGTCATTACTAATGGTCGCTGAGTGTGTTCTTTCTTCCATAAATGCACGATATTCATTCTCTGTTGGTTTCATGATGAGATTGAATAATTTGATGTGAGCTAGTATTCCTAAACAAAATATAACCAGCCCACCAGGACCAATAACAAAGTGAATAATTGTGGAACCACCCGCCATTGTACCTACTGTGTATGTTGAATTGGGAATGATTTTATTGACCCACATCAATCTCCCAAAAATTCTCACAAAAGCATAGGCTTGGAGAGTTATCCAAGTTCGCTCTACCCATAAGAGACTATTCAGGTCCATGGCTACATGTAAAGCACAATAGATGTGAAGAGTGGAAATCCCAATGTACGCTGGAACCATCACTCCCTTTGCACCAAAGACACCTGGGGTTTGGAAAAGCGATGATGGGCCATGAAGGATAAAAACACATGCCACCATTATTGCTGACCAACTGGCCCCATCGATTAACAAACTATTACCGGTATACAAGCAATACCAAGCCACAGCCCCTACTACGACTTCAGAAGTTCCACCTATTACATGACAGGCCATTGAAAGTCGCCTCTTTGGAAGCATGATGTACTTGGGATGAGGAGGTCGCGTCCAATGATAATAGATGATATAGATATTCAATAAAATTGAAATTATTCCAATGAAGACAAATTGAGACTTAAACTGCATACTACTATTCATCCAAGATTCGCCTGTACCTGATCCAAAATAATCCAGAAAGAGCCAATAGATTCCAACAAACATCACCGCAGTGAGCCCTTGCAAGAGCCAATACTTACGTGCATCGAACATGAAGTTAATTCAACACACGAGTATTTTGTCTTTTTGTCGGTTCAATATGGCGTTATCTTCAAGTCTAGAAAACATAAGTAGTAACCATGCCTGCTCGTAGAGTGGTGGTTCTTGGAGGAGGCTACACCGCGCTATATGCATGCTCAAGATTAAGAAAAGCGGTAAAGAAAGGTGAGATTGAACTCACTCTAATCTCTAAAGAAAATTTTCATATATGGCACGGTTTCATTGGAGAAATGATTGCAGGAAAAATTTCTCCTCGAAGTATTCTCACACCAGCAAGACGAGTTTTTCGTCCAGCAAAAATCATTCTTGGAATTATTCAGAAACTAGATACTGAATCAAAGAAAGTTCACTTCAAAAGAGAAAGCGATGGACTACCTGACTTCATTGAGTATGATGATGTCATCATCGGCATGGGGACTAGACAAAACACGGAGGCTTTTCCCGGCTTAAACGAACATGGATACAAACTTAAAAAGTGGGATCATTGCTTTCAATTGCGTAATCACATACCAAGAATGTTCGAGTTAGCCAGTTCAACCGATGACAAAAACGAGCGTCAAGCAATGTTGACCTTTTTTATCGCCGGAGGTGGATTCTCAGGTACAGAGGTTGCTGGTGAATTGGGAATTCTAGCAAAAAAATTGGTGAAAAGAGATTATCCAGAAATAAAACTAGAGGAAGTGAGAGTTGTTCTCGTACATCCTGGGAAAACTATACTCCCTGAATTTTATGGACCAAGAGTTCAAACAAATCAAGTAAAAGAATATCCTAAACTTGTCCGTTATGCTGAGAAGCAATTAAAAAAAACAGGTGTAGAGTTGATGACAAATACACGAATTAATGCTGTTTCCCCAAATGCTGTTACGCTCAATAATGGGATGGTTATTCCAACAAGGACTGTCATCAGCGCCGTGGGTACAAAACCACAGGGGGTGGTTTTTGAAAGTAATTTACCTCTATCTGCGTCTGGAAGGCTTGATTGTGAGAATACGTGTCTTGTAAGTGGTCATGAAGATGTTTACGCGGCAGGAGATTGTGCTGCTGTACCTCATCCAAAAGGTGGAGAAATACCACCAACGGCATGGTGGGCTATGAAAGCTGGAGATCACGCAGCAAAAAATATCCTGAGAAAATTGAAGAATAAAAAACAAAAACCGTTCAGGTTAACAGGCTTAGGGCAAGCAGTATCGATTGGTAATCAAAGGGCATGTGCAGAACTCAAGGGAATTCCAATCAAAGGATTCATCGCTTGGGTGGTCTGGAGAGGATTTCTGTTCTACTACTTCCCCTCCATGGATGGAAAAGCAAGGTTACTTGCTGATTGGACAATATCGCCTTTACTTGGTAGAGACATTATCGACCTAAGCGTTGATGACCTCGACGACTTTGAGATCAAGAAGATGCGGTTTGAGCCCTCTGAAATTATTGTTACACAAGGTCGAATTGGAAATACGGTTCAACTTATCACCGCAGGAGAGGCGATTGTCACAGAAGATATCGATGGAGATGGGGAGGCTGATGTTATCAAAACTCTTGGCCCTGGTGATATCATTGGTCACAATATCTCTGATGGCATTGCCAAATTCACGGTCCAATCGAAGGGGGTGCTCGAAACAGTTGCGCTGCGGACTGATGAAGCGGAAGAATTAGCTCAGACATTTTCGATGTTTCTTCGTTCTATGCCTTCGGAGGAAGAGCAGTAACCATGGAATTTAAGATCATATCAATTTGATTTACGTTGTTGAGTAAGGCTCCATGGCCGTTTGGTGTAAGATAATCCGCTTCTATGTCGTAGGTAGGTAAAGCCGATTCAAACAAAATCCTACCATCGCCTTTTTTCATTATTGTATTTTTGGTATTGGATTCTCCGCCTTCCAATTTGTATGCAGAAGGTGTATCGTGATCTTCGCTTCTCAAAACAAAAGTGAGCGGTCGTGAGTGACCTTCAGGCCAAGGTGATTCGATTATTTTCCGTATTTCTTTGGCTCTGTGTAAAGCATTCTCCATATGCGAAAGTTGTTTATTCGAAAGGTCTGAATTTTGGAAGAAGGGTCCTAATCCATGCTTTGCCCAACTCGATACTGAATACCAATCATGAGTTACTGGAGAGCCATGCTCATCGAGAAGGCGTGAAGTTGCATCAGAAAGTGGAAAATAAGTCCATGGCGCAGTCCAAGAAAAATGAACCATTGCATCACCAATCTTCTTGTTTCTAAGCACCTGTTCTCCATGGGTCATATCGGGCAAAAAACTAACTCCAGAGCCAAATGGCACTCCAGCATACAGGATACCTTTGATTTTACAAGATGCTTTTCGAATGGCTAGGTCTGAAATTATTCCACCATTGCTGTGAGCTACCAATAAAGGGGGACCTTGCTCACTAGTTATCTGTTGGATATATTCAATCAATTCAGAGGCTATTTCTAACTGATCTCTTCTCCAATCATGTTTAAAATTGAATATTTGCCATCCCTTCTTCTTCATTCCTGACAAAAAGGGTGCATAAACCGGTTTCCAAAGGATTTTTTTTATTGGTCCATCACTTTTTGTCCCGTCTTTTTTTTGTGACCCATTCTCCCAATCTATCGGTAATGCTAAACCAGTATCATGATTTGAGAATAGGTCAACTACGCGTAACCATATTTTTTTATTTTGTTGATTTCTAAGGTGACCACCTTTTATTCCATGAACGAAAATAACACATGGCCTATCGCTCATTTCTTCAACTCTGTTAAGTTCCAGAGGTCAAATGATCAGCCTTCACATTCTGTTGGGAAGAAGCATCGATTACGATTGGTTCAAGTTTCCATGCATTGCTCATGTGTACAGTAGATATCCACAGCGCTTTGAAAAACCCAATTTCTTCATATTCCCAGCCATTTTCTAGTGAGTATTTCTTAACAATTGGTGCGATTTTTGGTAATGAAAAGTGAGAGGCTGATGGTAATAAATGATGTTCAATTTGATAATCAAGCCCCACAAAAAAGAACCTTCCCACAGGTCCGGTTTTGATTCTTCGACCTGTTTCAATCTGAAGTTTCCAATTCTCATCATATTCGAAAACTACTGGTCTTGCAGCGTGTCCAACGATGAAAATCATTGACAATATGACACCAACGAGAATCCATAGCGCAACATAAAACAAAAACACAGATAACAGACTTATACCCAATTTAACCGGGACAACAAACCATAGTAAGAAATGTAGAACAATCATGGTCAAATCGATAGACCACAACTTGTTAAACCTCTTTTTCTTGCTTGTTTTGAAAGGGTGACTGATAACGAACCACAACCCTTGGATACGCATGGAATGTGCAGTTACCATGGTGAGAGGCCAGAAAAACCAACCCTGTAAATGACGTTGGAAAAATTGCACAGTGCTTCCTGATTTAGCATGATCTTCAGATGAAAATGCCAACGGCCAATTATGAATGTCTGGATCTTTTCCATGAACATTAGGGTGGGCATGATGCTTTACATTGTGTTTATCTCTCCAAAATTCCATCGACATCCCAGTAAAGAGTGGAAATACTACTGCTGCCATTAAAATATTTCCAAAGCGTGAATTGCATGCTGCTGAATGAACGCCTTCATGGCCAGTCATCGCAAGTGTCGTAGTGAAAAGTGCCGTGATTGGTAACAAGGCAACACTCCACCAAAATGGTAGAATCGGATGAAGGATGTAAAACCCACCTACAATCGCAAATAAAATACACACTTTAGCCCAAGATTTCACAGGTGATTTCTTCAGCAAACCCAACTCCGTAATTTCTTTTCGAAGATTGGCCATTGGATGTTTACTCATGATACAACCTCGGTGTGCTATACTACACCTTCGCTAGGTGGCGCTAATGAATGTTTTGAACTAATTTAGATGCCAAACACTTTCTTCGTCTTGACCAGTACTTTTCGGTATCGAAATCTCAATTTTTCCTGAGATAATGAGCAAACAGCAATAATCCAACAACCAAAGATAGAATATTGATTGAAAGTGATGGTGTTTTGATTGCAGAAACCAGTTCCGAATAATCAGCCTGAGTTCGAGGACCTCCTCCTCCTCCACAACCATCTGGTGGAGGACCGATACCAGGGCCCCATGTCTCGCCATGGCCTGAGCAATCTGCATCGCCTCCTCCTTCATCGAGGAATGTCTCACCGTGATAGCACAGCAGGAAATATGGGAAGCCCATGTCACCTTCCCCATTCATCATCGTAGAGTGATAGTGGTAAATTCCATCCGGGAAATCCGGTGTTGGCCCGAAGTGTCCATTGCATACATCGAGGTGGCCGAGACCTTGGACGTAGACGTAATCATCGATACCGTTGTAGCCAGTCTCGCCTTCTTTGAGTTTGTAGGAGCTTTTCATCTCGACGACATTCATCTGGCCGTCATAGCCCCAAAGTCCGTAGATAGGATAACCATCCATTGCAACACCAATAACTGCTGAATGCGACCCATTGGCCGTATTCTGTGCCACCGCAGCAGGTGTGCTGACATCATAATCAAGTATGGTTTCACCTTCTTCTGGATGCCAATGAAGACAATTGGCATCGGCGTGATAGTGGAAGGTTCCACCCTGCCCATTGTGAGCATGACATACGCCAAGTTCAATCGGTTGGCGGTCTTCCTCGTAGGCGCCATGCTGACTAGCTACCGCATCACCGCCAGGACCATCTTCTGGACCATAAAAGGGCACACCATTGATGGCAATAGCAACTTCTCCCAGAGCAGCAGCACATTCGAAATCACCATTCGCTTCTGGACAGTTCGTTGCGTCATGGCCGCCAGTCGTATCATTGACCGGTGAACGAGGAATAGTCCACTCGTAGTTTTGTGCACGCGTGCAATCATTGCCTTGTGAGCATGCCAATGTAGATTCAAAATCGTGATCTGGTAAACCATTGGTCACGATAGTGATGTGCGTCTCATTCATGGTAAGTTCCACCGAACATTCATGCGTTTCAATCGCAGTTGTGGTCAAATCATCAACTGCAGTGATATTCTGCCCAGATTGACATCGAAAAACATCTAACCAAAATTGACCCATATCAGAGGAATCGTATGTCGGTTGGGTTGGATTCGTCGGTTCATCAGTACCATTGTCGGTTTGATTGCCTGTGTTGTTGTCAGAGGAAGAATTGTTGGTGTCATCTGATGAATTATTGGAATCGGAAGAGGTTTCATTGCTTGTTGTATTGTTCGAGTCATCAGAACTGGTTTGGTCGCGAACAATGCTGATGTGTTGTACTGTGGATTGAGTATTATCTGGAGCGTGAGTGGCTGAAATATTGATGTCAAAAATATCGGAAGCATCCGTGTTGATGATGAAATTCCACAAACCATCTAAGTCCGGAATGGTTGTTAGAGTAGTTTGCTCATTGACGACGGCTTGTAATTCAATTTCTGTTGGATGCAAGTGTTGAACAATTCCATCAATGGAAATGGATGAGCCATCATCATCTACGGTGATGACAAAGACTTCTGGAGGAGGATGAAGGTGGTCGTCATCATGTGTTTCGTTCATTTCTTGTGGGTCAGCCTCTGACTCGATTTCTTCTTGCTCCGTGGCTGGCTCTCTATCAAGCAAAACCACACCAACTCCTGCTGATAGCGTCATGACGGCTACCAGCAAAATCAGTTCTTTCTTCATTATAATCAATTAATAACTTGTATGATTGGTATATAATTACTCTTCTTCATTGCTCCAGATTTTTCTCATCTCTAAGCCTGCTAATTCCCCTGCATCAAATGCAGGTATATCGTGCTCGATAATGAGATGTTTGACCAAATCAGTTTGAGGAACACCCTCGTTGCATTTTGGGCAGGTCAGCATTCGGATTGGGCGATAACCCATGAACTCCAGTCTACCTTGAGGAGTAGACAGTCTTCTACCTGTTTTCAACAATGCAGAAAGAAAAATTACACCAAATAAAACCAAACAACACCCAAAACCAGCAAATGTGCCTGATGAAACTGGTGTTTGTTCAAGTTTGATATCAAAACGGACAATTCGCTCTCCATTTGCATCGGTTTGGTCAAGATTGATGGTATGAGGGAAATTTTCGCCCATAAGTGAAAGAAGAATGGTTGTACCATTGCGTTCCGGTTCTACTTGGAGGGTCAGTGAATATATTCCTTGAGATTCTGTGATGGTCTTTGAACCTTTGAATGGATAGCAATCAAGGTCACCATTTTCACAATTAACGTAAATATTCTGCAAAACCACAGGTGTATTGTCAGCATAAGCTGCTTTACCTTGTATCGTATAAGCTTCAGCACTTGTAAGTGGAGAAATCATTGCGAGTATGATGAGCGCAAAAAACCACCTTTGCATACTGTGGAAAGGTGAAGATTTACTTAAAGAATCTTGATTTTTATCATGAATCATTCAAAGAACTCTTCCCACTCTTCTTCTCCTGGCATTCGATACCACCAGGTCCCCGTCTCGTCGCGCCACCATTCAACATCATCTTCGTCAAAATAATGTTCAGGATCATCGCCCTGTTCCTGAGCGTTCGGGTCATCCATTCCCGTTTCTTGGACAAGTTTTTCTTTCATCTTTCGTAATTCTTCATCTTCATCGACAAATGAACGATTTTGCATCCGTTTATGTCGGTCATCTTGTACATAATTTTCACCAGTTTCAGAAATAAAATCACCGGCCATTCTTTGCCGGAATTCATCATATTCATCTCTACCATGTGAACCAGTAAATGAGTCACCGCGAGTGGCCATTAAATCATCGAGATTAATGGTTTTTCCAAGTTTTAAATCGGGAGAGTCAGGCATCTCTTCGCTGTAAAAAGCGTCTTCATCCTCTTCAAGTTTTGAAAACATTCTTCCTTTAGGGTCTACTTCTTCTACCTCTTCGATGAGCAAATCATGCTCTTCTTCATCGATATTACCCTCTTCGTATTGATTTGCGATGAGTTTGACCATTTTTTCGATGCTCTTTGCGAGACTTTTGTCGGATGAACTTTCAGATGCCATCTTTTCAATTTGCTTTTGTAAACGCTCGTATGGGCTTCCTGTGATGGCTCCAAGGAAGCGGCTCAAACCGCCTTTCTTCTTTTTCGCCATGGATATTGGAGATATGCTTGTGTTTTCAAACATTCCTTTATTCACATCATCTTCATGGTGTTGTGACGGGTGGCTGAGACATGGTGGCATCTTGGCTCGTCAAAGCCATGGAACGCTACAATAACGATTCATTTGCCAACAAAGATGCCTACACTGCACAAGTTCACATGCCAGGACGGGTGCTTCAATCCATTCTTCATTGGGCTTTTCAATCGCTTCCAGACGAAATATTGGTTGGAATTGAAGTAGATCACAACAAACCGCATGTCATTGAAATCGAAGAAAAATATCTTAGTGAACAGCAACGATTCAACCTTTTTGCGGGCCAAGGTTTCCAGATAGCAGAAGCGAAGGTGGTCAATCGCGGAGACTCATATTCTGTTCACCATCTACCCGAAGAATGGACCGATGAAATCTTTGGAGCCGAAAGAGGGCCCCGTGCTGGACGATTTACGCATTGGCTTCATACACATCCAAACTGTGTTGCAATACCTAGTGGAGCCGATGCAGATGCGGCACAGTCTACGGACGGTATTGATATGATTCTGGGTATCGGATTTACGCCAGAAGGATTCAATCCTTGGTTTGAAGATGTTGAAGGACAAAGAAGGATTTTGGATGGGAAAAAGGAAGTGATTCTTGGCATGGCCCCTACCGGTCATGCCATCCATATTTTGGAAATGATTGGATTTCATAAATCCGGTGTAGGTGTCAATGTCATTTTTGTTGACGAAGATGGCAGAGATTATTGATGATTGTATGTCAAGCCAAAATTGAGAAAAAAATTATCAGAATTTCAGGCACATGAGTCTTGGAAACTCGAATCTTGCATGTGTTCATGAAAATCAGCGAAACGATCTGGATTTTTGTTCAAATCTCCGGCTCCAAGCCTTGATTGGCTTTGGAAACTAACCTCAACCATACCATTTGTACAGGTTAAGGTGATGAAAACATCATCTGGAAATTGCATCAATGGAGTTCTGTGAACGATATGAATGGAGGACTGGTCAGAGGATTGGATTGAGGAGAACCACAGACTTTCTTCCCATTGTACCACGGCATTCATCACCGAATCAATGGATGCATTGATGCGCAATGATGGTAATTCTGTTCGATAACTCTTTGTTTGGGAGGAATAAACACAATTCGAACTATTTTCTGGACACTGATCACTCATCTCTTCCATGGCCATCGGCCATGCCAATCCTTGTATGAGCAGTAATAGGGCCAAGTAGCCTGCAATGCCATAACCCACTGGTTTAGCTGCTTCTTGCCACACGTCCCTCGTCGCTCCAGCCTCGTAATTGATAGTACGCCTTTATACAGGCTTGTTCATCATCATCGGAGACAAAACTCACCATTCCCTTTGCAATACCATCAGGCAAAGGGTCCTTTCTCAAACGATAGGAAAGCAGGTCCTCTCGGTCAGCCAACTTACCTAATCGATCCCAATATTGTTGATTCCACTGACGTGCTAAATCCCATTGTGTTGCCGCTCGTTGTAGCAGTTGATCCCATGTTGCATTTTCTCCTGTTATGGCATTGTAGGCATCAAGCATCACCTCATTGGGAGTGGCACCTTTTGCGAATGCGCACAAAATCATGCTATCTCGAATCACAATTTCGTTTTGACTTTGGATTAACTCTGGCATCAAATCAACTGCCGAAGCGTTTGGTAACCCCGTTGGCTCCTTGTATCCAGCCCTCATATGACTGGCCCCGATATTGCTCGTCATGTAAGCAACGGCATTCCCTCTTTTTCCACGAGGATCCCACGCCGGCAAATCCAAACCCTTGCAGTGAGCCGTAAGCGTTGTAGCCTTGTGACCTGTGTTTTCTTCCACCCAAATGCTGGCAGCGTGGGCACCGGCTGCTAGAACTGAAAACATCGAATCCGTACCTGGTTCAGTCATGGCCATGCACGCCAATGCAAGTGGAGGAAGTTCTGGAATCCCGAAATCCCATGGGACTTCATCTCCTGCTTTGAAACTTCCAAAATCCATCGGAGCAGAGAAGGTATTTGGCCATGGAGACCAACCCATTTGCGTTAATTCACACGCAAATGAGAGTGCAGCACCGGCACTAATGGTATCGATTCCCCATCGATTGCAAGCATCGTTGCTGTCCATCACAAGTAACGAGTCGTCAATACCAAGATTAGACCCAAGCATTGCAAGGGTTTCGTATTCTGGGCGGTCAACTTGGTTGATATGTTTAGGCTTTCCACGAATGCCTTCTGGGCGATCATTTGCTTCGCAAGCAATGGGACAAGGTTTGCAGCAGGCCGATTGTTTAGCATTTGGTAGTGATTCATGCCAATACTCACCGCTTAATCGATGAGTATCTAATTTCGAAGCGATTTCTTTGGTTCCTATTTTTGGTATTGAGCCGGTGGTTGAAGTATAATTGGCGGTAGGCATTCGACTGGTTTGTGAGGCATAAATCGGCCCTCTTGAGGTACCAAATGCGTAAAATGGGTCGCCACTTCTTCGGCGAAGACCCATCTCCGCTCTTTGTTTCTTCACAGCTTTATTTAGATCAGGCTCTTTCGCAAATCGAGGTTTTCCTGTGGCCTTTACGGTAATGGCTTTGAGATTCTTAAAGCCGAATTGAGCACCACTTCCTCCTCTTCCTGCCGCCCTTCGGCCAGCAGTGATAGGTGAAGCAATACGAACGCCATGTTCACCAGCTGGCCCCACCGAGAGACATTCGCCTAACTCCTTCAAAGCCTGTTCACAAGACCAAGTAGTCAGACCGCGTAACTCCTCAGCATTGACCAACTTCGCCTCCAAGTCATTAATTTCAAGTCGTACAAGATGTGGGCTTTTTCCAAAAATGAACAAACCTTCCCACCCTGCTTGACGTAAATCATGACCAAAATCTCCTCCAAAATAAGTATCGAGATAAATATCGGTTAGTGGAGAACGCGTGCATATCACCGCTCTTCCGGTAGAGCCAACTGAACTTCCTTGATAGGGACCGGTCATGATCAACAACGGTGTAGAAGAATGAGATGCTACATCGCTTTGGCCGGTTACTGGATGTTGGTTTTGGTAAGCCTCTTCTTCTGTCGTATCCCAATCTAAAAGTAGTCTTGTTGCGAGCCCTTTTCCACCGATTGACTCGACAAGAACGTGTTTGGGTACTTTCCGAGCAGTACAAGTTAGGTTGTTCAAATCAACCATGAGGACTCGGCCAGGATATCCTTCATGAAGCCAATCGCCCATAATCTGCCTAAGGGTTTGCAGACCTAATGCTTGCGGATAAAATCGGTTCCATCAAAGTCAAACAAGATGGGCGTCCCTGTGGGAACTTCTAGATGGATTACTTCGGTTGTATCAATTTTTTCTAGGCTCATAATAATCGAGCGAAGACTGTTTCCATGAGCTGCTACAAGCACATTTTTCCCTTGTTTAAGTGAAGGAATGATGTTTGATTCAAGATAAGGAATTGTCCTTTTTGCACACATTGAGAGGGATTCTCCATTTGGAGGGGGGGTGTTTAGAGAACGTCGCCAAGTAAGGAACAAATCATCGCCATGCTCTGCCTTTACATCTTCTTTGTATTGACATTGTAAATCACCATACATCCTCTCATTGAGACTGGTCGTGACATAAACTGGAATCGCTTCTTCTGGCCATGGATCTGGTTTTGACCATGTTCGCATTTTTTCCATCGGATTTTTATTATGCATGATAATGGGAGTTCGGCCATCTGTTCGTTGTGCTAAGGCGATAAGGGCTGTCATTTTTGCTCGACTCAGCGCCGAGACGTGAACTTCATTGATGTCAATTTCAGCAAAGGCCCTTCCCGCTTCAATCGCTTGCTCAATACCACGAGGGGTCAGGGGCACATCCACCCACCCAGTAAAGCGTTCAGAAGCGTTCCACATTGATTGACCGTGTCGCATTAGTATAAGTTGTGCCATGAGGAACAAGCCCTCGACTAGAAGGGCGTCTTTGAATATTGTTCACACAATGAGTGATGGCACAAGCCAGAGTATAAACAAAGGAGCAAGGCCCATGGCTAAATCTCGCAAAAAAAGAATCATCAGAGAGTTTGAATTAGATTGTGCAATCTTGTCGAACTCTTTTTGCATTTTTTCGTCGATCTTATCTGAGATTGTGTCTGCGCCTTTTCTGGCTACTTCAATCGCTGCCGAGGCAGCGATTGATGTTACCAAACCGGCCGGAGTAAGTCGGCGCATGAAAAGCATCCTCTGACCCCACATTTTCAAACTCGACTTTCCAATTCGGCTCCCTGCAGATTCCTTTTCTTCTTCTGAGATATCTTTCCTTTTTGAGAACTTTCTAAGCCATTTTCTCATTCCAA
>TARA_B100001778_G_scaffold88440_2_pt1 | contig 12670 bp, 7 predicted proteins | sample TARA_B100001778 | Tara Oceans TARA_B100001778 (sample SAMEA2623826) | marine metagenome | biome: marine biome (ENVO:00000447); feature: deep chlorophyll maximum layer (ENVO:xxxxxxxx); material: "saline water (ENVO:00002010), including plankton (ENVO:xxxxxxxx)" | depth 40 m
AACTGAGTGATAGACATTATAGATCAGGTGAACCATGGGCAATGATGGACTTTGATAAAATAATGGCTGATCCAATGGCAGATATAAATCCAAGATACGTTGAAGTTAATTTTAATCATGCTTGTAATTTCAAATGCAGTTATTGTTCTCCACAGTTTTCTACAACATGGGGGCAAGAGATAAATGAACATGGTGCTTATCCAACACAATCTCCTCATAATGCTCCGGAACATTTTGTTGGTGATCGTAAACCTATACCTAATAAAGATACGAATCCTTATGTAGATTCTTTTTGGGAATGGTGGCCTGATTTGTATAAGGACCTAAAACATTTTAGAATGACAGGCGGTGAACCGTTGATGGATAAAAATACATTTAGAGTGTTAGATTATGTAATTGAGAATCCCAAAGATGACTTACATTTAGCAATAACAAGTAATTTTAATCCACCGTCTTCACAAGTATGGGATCGTTACATTGATAAACTGCAAAAAATATGTGTCGAGGGAGGAATCGAACACTTCATGCAGTATGTTTCTGTAGACACATGGGGGCAACACGCAGAATATATTCGCAACGGACTAGATTTTGATGTTTTATGGACAAATGTACATAGGTTTTTAGAAAGAGTACCAGAAAGAACATCACTTACGTTTATAATAACCTATAATAATCTCAGTGTGCTAGGTATAAAAGAATTACTATGGAATATACTTGCTTTACGCAGACGTTACAGTAAAGATTATCAACGTATATGGTTCGATACTCCGATATTGCGTGAACCTGCATGGCAAAGTATAAAATTATTGCCAGAAGAATATCAAATGATACACCAAGAAGCCATTGATTTTATGCAGGACAATATAGAAACAAATGAAAATAGATTGCATGGATTTAAAGATTATGAAATACAACGTATGCAAAGGGATTTAGAGTGGTGGAAGACAGGATTAGAAGTAAAAGAAATGCGTAGACACAGATCAGATTTTGTTAAATTTTTTTCAGAACATGATCGTAGACGAGGAACAAACTTTTTGGATACATTTCCCCAGATGGCGGAATTTTGGCAGTTGTGTAAAAATGCGTGAAAAAGATTTAGATTATAAAGCAAGAGTCTTAGACACAAAGTCTGACTCGTTCTGTGGTGCCAAATGGTACAATGCCACTATATGGTTAGGGTCAGGTATGACAACATCATGTCATCACCCGTTGCCACACAAAATTGATGTAGAAGCAGTTAAGAAAAATCCTAAAGCATTACATAACACACCTGAAAAGAAACAACAACGTAAACAAATGAAGTGTGGCGACAGACCTAAAGGTTGTGAATACTGTTGGAAGATAGAAGACATGGGGCCTAAGCACGTTTCAGACAGAATATATAAATCTAAAATATACAGCGATGAAGATTTACAAACAGCATATGATACTCCAGAAGATCAAGATGTAGATTTACAAACACTTGAAATATCATTTGATAGAACTTGCAATTTTGCTTGTTCTTATTGCAATCCTGCATTTTCTACAACCTGGGTGAAGGATATAAAAAATAATGGCAGATATGAAAGTTTAGAATCAGACGGAAGAAATCACTTTACACACATACACGAAGAATCACAACTGTATGGGTACCAGGAAGAAAATCCTTACATAGAAGCATTTTGGAAATGGTGGGAGTCAGACTTACATAAAACTTTACAAGAACTAAGAGTCACAGGCGGAGAACCATTAATGAGTGCTGATATGTGGAAACTGTTTGACTGGTTTAAAGATAATCATGGAAAAAGCGATATGAGACTTGCAATTAATTCAAACTTGGGAGGTAAAGACTCTCTCATAGATAAACTAATTGCTAAATCACAACACGTTGAACATTTTCATTTGTACACATCTTGTGAAGCAATTTTTGACCAAGCAGAATACATTAGAGATGGATTAGTATGGAGCACATGGACAAAAAATGTAGAAAGAATTTGTTCAGAAGGTAACTTAGAGGGATTTCATATGATGTGTACTGTAAATGCATTATGTTTATTCAGTCTTACAGATTTTCTTGACTATTGTGTTGAACTAAAAACCAAATATGGTAAGGATTTTCCAACATTTACGTTAAATATTTTGAGATTCCCAAGTTTTCAATCACCACTTGTATTGCCAACTAAAGCAAAAATAAAACAAAGGCAAATATTACAAGATTGGTTAGAAAGAAACATGGATAATAAATTGTTGCACGAGATGGAAATAAATCAGGTGAAAAGATTAATAGAATATTTACAAAGTGTTGAGACTCCGCATTCAGAAGCATTTGAAATGCCAAAGTTATTAAACGATTTTAAACATTTTTATATGCAATATGACATAAGAAGGAACAAAAATTTTGATACAACTTTCCCTAAATTAGCAGAATGGTATAATAGTATATGACAGACAACAAAATAAACAAGGAAGACATAGAATCATATTATAAAACCTATGACTATAACAGTCGCAGACCTGTGTTTATAGAACTAGAAATGTTAGACTCAAAACAGGAGGAATTGTTAATGCGTAGTGATACTTTCTGTATATATCCATGGACACATATTCACGCATGGCCAGATGGTTATGTGTATCCATGTTGTGGTACTGACATTAATCCTTTAGGAACATTAAAAGAAAATACACTAGAAGAACTATGGAACAGTGAAAAACAAAAACAATTACGACTAGATATGCTAAACGGAACAAAAAATGAAATATGCAGACGCTGTCATGAGCAAGAAGAATCAGGATTCTTTAGTATGCGTAATAGTGCTAACAAACATCTTGGACATCACATAGAAAGGGTCAGTAAAACACAACCAGACGGTTCGTATGACGATTTCAATATTGTTTACTGGGATGTTAGATTTAGTAATTTATGTAATTTTAGATGCAGGTCATGTGGACCAAACTTCAGTTCAAATTGGTTTGATGACGCTGTTAAAATAAATGGAGGTAAACCAATAGGACAGAAGAAAGTAATATATGCAGGAAAAGATAAAGAAGATGTTTGGGAACAAATGAAACCACATATACCTTACTTAGAACAAGTTTATTTTGCCGGCGGTGAGCCAATGATAATGGAAGAACATTATCGAGTACTGAAAGAATTAGTACGATTAGAAAAATTCGATGTGAAGTTAATTTATAACACAAACTTTTCAATGATGAAATACAAAGACCTTGACGTGTTAGAGTTTTGGAAACTGTTTGATTCTGTGTCTGTAGGAGCATCACTAGATGCCGCAGGCCCAAGAGCAGAACTAATTCGTAAAGGCACAGACTGGGATCAAGCCTGTCGCAACAGAGAACGTATGTTAAAAATATGTCCTGATGTAGATTTTTATGTATCACCAACATTGAGTTTAATGAATTCACTTCATGTTCCCGATTTCCATCGTGAATGGATCGATCGGGGGTTTTTGAGACATCTAGACCTTAATATTAATATCTTGCAGGGTCCAAACTATTATCGTATAGATGCTCTTACTCCCGATTTAAAACAACAAGTCAAAGAAAAATACTTAGAACACATTGACTATATAGAACCACACGATCCATTGACACGAGCCACTAATGGTTTTAAATCTGCGATACAATTTATGGAGGCAAATGATAACACTCCATTGTTGCCTGAATTCAACAGGGTAATGACTAGACTAGATGGTATAAGAGATGAAAGTTTTTATAATGTTTTTCCAGAATTAAAAGAGTTGGAGCAGTATGTCAGATAGAAAACTTTGTCCTCTTCCATGGGTAAGTGTTGAAACATCGCCATTTGGTGAACTGCGTCCTTGCTGTTTATATGATGACTACATCAAAAAAGATGATGGCACAAACTATAATATTGCTAAAGGTGACAGCATTTCAGATGCGTTCAACAGCACATCAATGACAGAATTACGGCAAGAGTTTTTAGATGGAGGACAACCGGACGGATGCAGGAGATGTTGGTCTGAGGAAGATGCTGGTATTATTAGCAAAAGATTAAGAAGTGTTGAACAGTATGAAAAACAAAATATAAACTTTTATACAAATGAAGCAGACAAAGTTCGATTCTTAGACTTAAAACTAGGAAATATTTGTAATTTAAAATGTAGAATATGTGGAAGTTGGTCTAGTTCTAAATGGGCGGCCGAGGAAATATCATACTTAAAGGCAGATAAGAATTTTGAAAGGACACAAGTTTTACAAGATCAATACAATTATAAAAGGAAACTTTTAAAAGATGGTGCATGGCCAAGAGAAGTTAGTGCTGTGTGGACTGAACTAGATTCAATAATGGAAAATATTGATTTAATGGAGTTTACAGGCGGCGAACCTATGATGATTCAAGAACAATTTGATCTCTTGAAAAGTGCTGTAAAAAATGGACATTCAAAAAATATCAAAGTGCATTACAACACAAATGGAACTCATTATGTGCAGGACGCCATAGATAATATATGGCCAAATTTTAAGACTGTTGAACTAGCATTTAGTATAGATGATGTTGGACAAAAATTTGAATATCAGCGATACGGGGCTAATTGGAACGAAGTAAACCAAAATATAACAAATTATCACAAACTTGCAAGTGAATCATGGTTTGCTTCACAAGTGTGTATGACGTTCAGTGCTTTTAATATATTAAGTGTAGGTAACTTGCTTGAATGGGTAGACACACAGCCTTTTGGTCATGTGTATTTTAATTTAATGCATGATCCAAAACATTTTAACATGAAAGTTTTGCCAGATGTAGCAAAAGAAAAAATAGCAACAAAGATAATGCAACAATCTATAAACACAAAATACTATGAAAATGTGAAAAATCTTTGTAACTTTTTATTACAAAAAGATCAAGAAATAGAGGACAACAAAGAAAAGTATTGGGCAGATTTCAAAAGACACCTTGCACAAACTGATAAATTTAGGAATCAAAATTTTGCAGATACTTTTCCTGAACTATATGTGTTGATAGAAGAATGGCTGTAAAAAAGAATCCCAATGAATATTTGTGTATGGCTCCTTGGACGCACACCTATCTTTCTCCGCAGACAGAAAGAAGAATGTGTTGTACAAGTGTAGAACCAGCACAAAATTTTAAACAATACATAGACGCCGAAGAAGGAAACAACAAATACGAACCTTTGACTTTAGAACAACATTGGAATTCAGACCATATGAAGTCAGTCCGTAGACGTATGATGGCTGGTGAAGAATTGCCAGAATGTAAAGTATGTAACAAGCAACTTTTAAATGCAGACGTGTACAGAAGTTGGTTCAACACAATGTATAAAAAATATGAGGACGACATTTGGACTAAAACAAATGAAGATGGCGAAACGTCGATGAAACCTATTAGTTATGATTATAGATTTTCAAATCTATGTAATTTTAAATGTAGAATGTGTGGTCCAATGTTATCTAGTAGTGCTGAAGCAGAAGCAAGACTAATGAAATCCTGGCACATTAAAGGGGACCCATGGATGATGCCACCACTGAAAAAAATAATTACAGAGTTTCAGGATACACAAATCGAAAAAGAATTTGCAGAAGCAATCGAAGATAAACGTATGGAGGAAATATACTGGGTGGGTGGCGAACCACTTATGTATGAACAACATTGGAAATATCTCCAACGTATAATAGAATTAGATTATCCTGAACAAGTCATGCTGAGATACAACACAAACTTATCCAGAGTAAATTATAAAAAACAAAATTTATGGGAATTACTCTCACATTTTCCTAAATGGAATATAATGGCAAGTCTTGATGCTACTGGTAAAATAGGTGAATACATCCGGACCGGTCTACAATATGATAAGTTTATAGAACATTTAGAACAAGGACTAAAAACAGCAACAGGACAGCATCAACGAATTGATTTAGATTTAACTATTACCACACCTGGTTTACTAGACCTAAAAAATATGTTTGATTTGAGTGTAAAATACAGAACTATTTTATATACAAAAGTTGTATTTACATTTTCAAATGATTTGATATTAAGTCCTATATCTGTCCCTAAGGAAATATTACACGAAATAATAGATGATGTGCTAGAGTATGCAAAACCAAAAGCAACATGGAGGCAAGAAAATTTTATTAACACACTTGAAGCAATAAAGACAAGACCAACTACACAAGAAGAATACCATAACAGTTACAGTCAGGGATGGAAAGAAGGCAAAGCAAGGATCAAAAAACTTGAAAACTTCCGCAAAGACAGTTATACTTTAGATAATATATTGGAACAACACAAAGGACTTACAGCATGGTACCAATCAATATAGTATCATTTGGAGACAGTTTTACATTTGGTAATGAATTGCCCGGAGACAATCCTGGCCCAAGCACAATGACATGGGCGGGCAAACTGGCATACAAATTTGATCGCTACTATGAATGCAGAGCAGAAGGTGGCAATTCTAATTCTGCTATTGCACGTTCTGTGATAGATTGGTTAGCACACAAACAAAAGGATCAAGAATGTATGGCAATGATTATGTGGTCTTTTCCTGGTAGATATGAGTATTTGTTCAATCATGACAAGCAATGGCACAATGTTACGCCATGGGAAGCAGATCCTGATATTGATGTATTAAAGAAACAATATAAAAATTTTAGTGAAGAAACATACAAAGAAAATAAAGAAAAACTGGAAAAAATTAAAGGAACACCCATACAGTTTCATGCAAAGTCACATTTTGAACACATTGATAGTCATGAATATGCATCTTATATGTCTATGAAAGACATACTACTAGTGCAGAATACATTGAAAGCATATGATGTTCCTTATATGTTCTGCTTTGCACATAACAGTATATTCAACTTAGAACCAAGCAACACACTATTATATTCGTTGCTTGATCAAAGTAAATGGTTTCAATTTGAAGACAATCTTGGATTTATGCAGTGGGCAGAAAAAGAAAATTACGAATTTGGTTCAACACATCCATTAGAAGATGCACATGAAGGCGCGGCAAATCTTATGGAACAATGGATCGATGATAATTACTAGTATGATTAACACAATCAAACAGTGGTGGAAAAACGTAATGTTCAAGCGGAAGGCCCGCAAAGAATTTAAGAAAAAAATGAAAGAACTTAAAAAACGTGACCCATTCATCTATCACTGATTATCATGCAAGTCTATTAGACCTACCAATAGAAAAGGGCGTAATTAAAACAGATATCGACGGCTGGTTGCAACCAACAGAAGCACACTTTCTATATAAATGTGCTTATGAATCAGCAAATATATTAGAACTAGGTCCGTATCATGGATTGTCTACAACCATAATAGCACAGGCAAAAATTGATTCTGGTAACATCGGTACAATTACAACTGTTGATGTATTTTCTAAAAATATTGAAAAAACAAAACACAATGTAGAAAAAATTGCACCTGATGTAAAAATAAGTTATAATATAGATGACGCAATAAATTTTGTAGTCAAACAAAATGAACTACCTATGCCGGTATTTTATGATATGATTTTTATAGATGCTAATCACACGTATGAATGGATGAAACTTCTTACACAAAAAGTAAAACCATTGTCTGATGGTATTATGCTATTTCATGATTACTATCATCGATCAACCGGAGTTAAACAAGCAGTGGCAGAAGTGTTAGGAGAAGCAGATAAAAAAATTGGTTCTATAGGAGTGTACGAGTGAAGATACTGGGACTTAGTGCTTTGTTTCATGATGCCAGTGCCGCATTTATAGAAGATGAAAAAATTATTTGGGCCGGTCATGCAGAAAGATATAACGGGAAAAAATTAACAAAACATCTTAACAGTGATCTTATAGATGAAGGGTTACGCAGAGGCGGAAGGCCAGACGTAATTGCTTGGTATGAAAATCCATGGAAGAAGAAAGTACGTCAACTATATGCAGGAGAGTATAAAGAAGCATTTTCATATAGCAATTTACCAAGCCATTATTTAAAATGTTTTCCACAACTAAAAGGCATTCCTATAAAATATTGTGACCATCATTACAGTCATGCCTGTGCTGGATATTTTACATCTACGTTTAATGAATCTGCTATTGTTGTTATAGATGCAATAGGTGAATGGGATACTGCAACAATATGGCACGCAAAAGGAAACAAAATTAAAAAAGTAAAAAGTTATAGATATCCAAATTCCTTAGGACTATTATATACTGCCTTCACAGTTAGAGCAGGACTGCGTCCCGTGGATGAAGAATATATTCTAATGGGTATGGCAGGTTGGGGTGAACCAAAATATGCAGGTGATATAATGCGTGATTTTATACATTTAGATTTTGGTGATTACAAAGACAGCGACGTGTTTTTGCTGAAACAAAATGTACATCGTGGTATAGGCGAATGGTTTCCGAAAGCAGATTTGATGGACCTCGCGGCCAGTATTCAAAAAGTTACAGAACAAACAATAGCAATGATAATGCAACAAGCAAGTCAACTAGTTGACAGTCCTAATTTATGTTATCAAGGCGGAGTAAGTTTGAATTGTGTAGCAAATCATATACCTACAAAATGGTTTGATAACGTATGGATTATGCCTAATCCAGGAGATAGCGGTAATGCATTAGGTGCCGCCCTAGCACAAAGAAATGATTATGTTGTATGGAAAACTCCTTACTTAGGAACAAATATTCCAGGTCTGTATCCAGTCGACAAAGCATTAGACTTATTGCTAAAAGGTGAAATATTTGGTATTGCAAGTGGCCAAGCAGAGTATGGCCCAAGAGCATTGGGTAACAGATCGTTGGTGGCTGATCCACGTGGTTCGGAAATAAAGGACCGTGTAAATGAAATAAAACGTAGGCAAAAGTTTAGACCATTTGCGCCAGTAATACTAGAAGAATATGTACATGATTATTTTGATATTCCTGCAAAAACCAGTCCTTATATGCAATTTACAGGTGTCTGTAAGTACCCGGATAAGTTTCCTGCAATCACGCATATAGACGGCACTAGTCGCGTTCAAACGGTGTCTAAAACGCAAAATAAGGGCCTTTACAGCCTGATAAAAGCCTTTATGGATCAAACGGGTTGCCCAATGATTTTGAATACATCTTTGAACATAAGAGGCAAACCTATGGTCAATACAAGGGAAGATGCTGATGCTTTTGAAAAGGAGTACGGTATTACCGTAGTTTCATAATGCATGACATTTTTATATGGGATAAACCTACGTGTGAACAGGAAATAAACAAAATAAAAAACCAGTTTCCGTTTGCTAACACAGTAGAAGGCAACTGGATAGAAGCATTTAAAACATCTGCACAAGAAAGTAAAACAAGATATTTTTGGTTACTAGACCCAGCAAATAACCACAGTGATTTCGACTTTAGATGGGAACCAGTGCCATGGGAGAGTACACACACTCATACATTTGCTAATCAATACCAACGCCTGAGTGGCACAGTATTAGGCAATCGCAAACAAATTTTAGATTGTATTGACATAATATCCGACGTGGGTACTATTCCTAATCTACATTTTCACGATCAAACAATTATTAGAGTTGAATCACATGATTGTTTTGATATAATAGATGGCGATTATATCACTGCAATTAAAATAGGTGCAAGGAAAAGCACAACTGATTTTTATTGGATATTGGATCCGGGTAACAACCATGATAACTTAGACATGAATTGGGTGCCTGACAAATTTGAAGAGAAACATACTTGGGCATTCAGTAATGAATACCAAACTATAAGTGGCACAATGTTGTTGAATAAAAAAAATATTATGGACACACAAATTATGAGTTTTGAAGACATTCCGAACTTGCATACCCATTCTAACAAATTAAAAAGTAATGAACAAAAGAAACAGGTATTCTTCTATGATCATACAACAGACTTTATAGATTTTGTAAAAGAAGCGGCACAACATTCTGACTCAACTTTATTTTGGATTTTGGATTTTAATAACGATCATAGTAATTTTGATATGGAGTGGCGCCCAGAACTTTGGGAAAGCAAGGATACACATATATTTTCAAATCAGTATCAAAAATTTTCATACACAATGTTGGTTAATAAAAACTCAATTTTAAAAAATATTACAAATATAACAAGCATTGACAATTTGCCAAATGCACATTATAGAGATGATATTGTTTTACAAAAAAATGTATATCATGATAAATTTATCATTGCTGATAACAGTACAACTGGTCAGGATGAAATAAAGAAACTGCAAACATTGTATCCTAATGTAAAAATCTTAGATGGAAGTTTGGTTGATGTTATTAATCAAGGAGCACAGTTGTCAACCACAAGACAATTTTGGATTATTGACCCCTGTAATAATCATGACAACTTTGATTTCGGTTGGGTTCCAGAAGCATGGAATGACAAAGACAGTTGGAGTTTTGGAAATGAATATCAGGTTGTGACAGGCACAATGTTACTAAACAAAGAACAAATACAAACAAAGATTGTTGAAACATTTAATGACATTCCATTTTTAAATTATCATACAAAGATAAAGTTACAAAAAACAAAAGGACAATATGATGTTTTTGTGATGGAAGATTATAAGAATGCAGAAGAATTGGAAAAAATTATTAAACAATTTCCTAATGCAAATTTAATCCCTGAAAATAATTATGAGTCTGCATATTATAAAGCACAGGCATTATCTAGCACAAAACATTTTTGGTTATTGGATCCAGCAAACAGTCATAACAATTTAGATTTTGATTGGATGCCAGCACCATGGGAACAAAATACTGTACACGCATTTGGGAACCAGTATCAGAATTTCAGTGCTACTGTATTAGGTCACAAAGATGTAGAAGCAACCAATCTTAAGTTTCATAAGGAGATGAAACTAACAATAGGACAAGGACAGAAGGATATTTTTTATTACACTTCTGATCAAGACTTTATAACAAGATTAAAAGAATGTGCTGAACAGGCAACCAGTAGACACTTTTGGTTGTTAGATAAATCTACAGACAATGATAAGTTAGACTTGGACTGGGCACCTGCTCCGTGGGAACTGGATCATACTCATGCTTTTGGCAATCAATATCAAAAGTTTTCACACACAGTTTTTGCACATACAGACACAATAAAAAATAATTTAGATATAATAAAGGACTTTAATACAATCCCTAATGTACATTTCCACGATGACGTCACACTTACAAAAACTGTACAAAGTTATGATATTTTTGTGTACCAACCTACAGGTGTTGACTGTTCTGCCGAACTGTTATACCTGAATGAAACATTTGACAATGTTCAAGTGATTGAAAATATGCAGTACATAGGAGCATTATTGATTGCGGCGGCAACTAGTCAAACAAAACATTTTTGGTTTATTGATCCACAAAATGATCATAAGAATTTTGATTTTAATTGGATGCCTCCTTTATGGGAGCGTGATCATGTACACGCTTTTCCAAATGAATATCAAAAATACTCCGGCACAGTACTAGGACACAAAGACAGTATTCTAGCATTATATGATAAAATAAAGACATATCGCGATATAATTAATTTACATTTTCATGATGACATACCTTTAACACGCAACAAGGGACTAACAGAAGTATGGTGGTTAGACTGTAATAACAATAACAAACCACCAACAGTTTATGGAGAACTTAGAACAACAAGATTTTTTGGCGATTGGTTTAGCACAATTAAAAGAATTGCAAACAAAACCAAGCAAGACTTTTTTTGGGTTGCAGGAGGCATGAACAATTATGATTCATTTGACTTCAACTGGGTACCACAAGCATGGGAGTACGATGCCTTACATTGTTTCTCAACAGGCAAACAAGAATATGGAGATACCTTTTATGTAAATAGAAAAACATTTTTAGAACAAGCAGAAAAAATAGAAAAACTTAAACACTTTAACTACATTCACTATTACAATGTAGATACAATACAACGTGAACAATATCCTGTTTATGAATTTGAATTAGGAAAAGCACAAACAGTTCTACAAGCAGTAGATACAGCAAGTGATTATTTTTGGTTAGTGAACAAAACTTGCAGTCCAAAAACTATTCCTGACTATGTGCCAGAATACTGGCATGACAGACAGATACACGCATTTGGTGACTATCAGGATATGATGTTAATACCACAACAAGCAAAAACTGTGGTAAAAAATCAACTGTATGATTATCCACACGTGAAATTACATACTGCTGGCATATATCATAAACCAATGGATATTGTATTTGTTAGTTACGACGAAGTAAATGCGGAAAATAATTGGCAACTGTTAAGTCAAAAGTTCCCAAGAGCAAAAAGAGTTGATAAAGTAAAAGGTCAGTTGACTGCTCTAAAACAAGCGGCAGAAATGTGTGATACTCCTTTTGTTTTTTATGTGTTTGGAAAAAATAAAATAGACGACAACTTTAATTTTGATTTTCAACCGGATAGATTATCCAATCCTAAGAACTATATTTTTTATGCACACAATGAAGTTTTAAATTATGCTTATGGACATGGTAGTATATTGTTGTATGATCGTGAATGGTTATTAGCACAGACTGAAGAAACAATCGGAATAGATATAACTCTGAGTCATGAATTGGAAGTTATTCCTGAAGTCAGTAGCACAATTTGTTTTGATGATTCATGGTCGGCATGGCGGACTGCTTTTAGAGAAAGTTACAAACTAGCA
>TARA_B100001778_G_scaffold134136_2_pt1 | contig 12572 bp, 17 predicted proteins | sample TARA_B100001778 | Tara Oceans TARA_B100001778 (sample SAMEA2623826) | marine metagenome | biome: marine biome (ENVO:00000447); feature: deep chlorophyll maximum layer (ENVO:xxxxxxxx); material: "saline water (ENVO:00002010), including plankton (ENVO:xxxxxxxx)" | depth 40 m
CGAAGTTGAGATTGGATTTGTAGATGATTTTACCTGGAAAGTTGGGTGCCCTAACGACGGGGGAACGCTACATGAAGTACACGGTGAAGTGATGTATGCAAAAGATATAAAAATAAAATGGAAACCATATTTGGCAGCAATAGAACCACAAGTCGAAGGATACTCAATTAAAAAATAATAGTATAGTATAAATGAAACGAGAACATAAAATAGGTGTAGGAATCTCCGTTTCAGTAATACTTATACTGATAATTATTTACATTCTTAAAAAATCAGGAGACGAACCTGTCGCGTCTAAACCTCCTGCGTCTAAACCTCCTGCGTCTAGACCACCCACAGAATTACCAGTAGATGCCCCAACTGAAGTAGTTGAAGCTGTTAATAAACTCGAAGAAATTAAAGGTAGAATCGCAAACGCCGAAAATTACCGCGAATACTACAGGTCTGAAACAAATAATGGTCTCACAATCGTTGGTACGTTAATGGAACAAATGATTGATGTTATGGTTACCGTTTTAAAACAACCACTTGTTTCTGAAGCTATTTCAAAACGTGTTGTAAGTAAACAAGATGCAGATGAAATTGCGGAATATATTGAATTTTTAGGTAAGGAAATTGTTAAAGAAGTCGAACAAACCCCACTTTTAAGGTGTGGTCGACCAATGGTTGAAAAATGTAGAGAAGGAAATGGGGTGAAAGAATGTTGGTCGGAAGAAGGAGAAGGGGATGTACCTGAAGATAATTGCGAGGTTTATAAATTTAATGAGGATAAAGTAGAAGAAGGTACTAAACGCGCAGCCGTGAATTTATACAATAAAGTTCTTTCGGTAGTTGAAAAGGCTGAAGAAAGAGATAAAATGTATAGAATAACTAAAAACATTTCTATTGATAATTATAAACAATATGCATTATCGTCTGGTAGAGAGATTAATACGGCAATAATCGAAGATTTTCCCGAACAGAGTAGACTCGAAAATATTGCAATGGCACATTATAAATATTTAGGACACGAACTGAAAAGAGAATTGGGTGATTCAGTTAATGTTAGGGAACTTACCGAAGAAGAAACACCTTTTATTGAATATATGAGACAACAAGGACCCCCATCTAAAAGTATAGAACCTCCAGTAGCCTCTATATCAATGTTTAAAGACTGTGAAGAATCTGAAGAAGGTTTAGTAAAACACATTACTGTTAATCAATGGCAGTTAGATGAAGATGCAATTGGTGAAATGACGAGTGAAGATGGTGAAAAAATAAAAAGAATTGTACTTTCTAATATACAACTTCTTCCAGGTAGTCATTATGTAAAAGTTAGAAATGACGAAGAAGAAAAAGTCGAATTTGAAATTCGTCATGCGAAGAATATGGTGTTATTTGATTGCGAGGGTAGATCAGACGTCTATGTAAAAAATGTAAACCTTAAATATAAAATTAAACGTGTAAAAGAAGGACATCTTATTGAAGAAAATGACACATTGACTCATCGACAGGTCAGTGAAGGGATTCAAAATGTTGGAGATGCCGGTAGTATGCAAGTCAGTGAAGGAATTCAAAATGTTGGAGATGCTGGTCGTATGCAAGTCAGCGAAGGGATTCAAAATGTTGAAGGCTATAGAATTTAATAATACAAACCATAATCAAAAATTTGTATTATAATTAATGCTAATTACGTGTTAATTATATTATAACCCGATTTTTTCGTTTTTACCAAACTTATTACCGTAGTTTGTAGTACTTTTGGGTCTATCGATTGGAACACTAAGTGTTTCCACATCATGGATATACCCCATGTATTGAGAAACACCCGTTTGTATTTGACCTGTTGCCGTTTTAATAACAATACCATTCATATATTTTACTTGTTCTTGAACATTAGCATTGGGGTCCCCTGAGTTGTTTATAAACACAACACGCATTATACTATACAAATCACTTGGATTCTGATAATCAATAGCAACACCAGTTTTATCTCTGAAACTCTGGCGAATACCACGCTGAAGCAAATTCATATTGAACTCCGAAAAGAACAATGTGTTCAATGGAGTTGGGCACTGTTTGAGTGAATTTATGTGAAGAGCGTCACACATTTAATATAGGCCTGGAAAAAAAGTATCAGTAAATATAAATGTTAATCCTCTCCGATTTCGATCAAGCATATTCTACCAAACCAGAAAATATTGAAAGACCAATATGTAAAGCTCCAGAGTGCTTTGTTGCATCGTACCCACCAGTCGCCAAAGTTGGTGACGCGAATGGTAAATTTTTTGTAAATTCGTCTTCTCTCCAGCCCAATCGCTTGGCTGAAACACTCGGTCCAGTCACTGTTAGAAGTGCTGATTTTAGTCATAAATGCACCAAGTAAGTTAAAAAAATAGATCCATAGTAATTATATAATGAGAGTCACGAAACGTTCCGGTCGTGTTGAAGACGTAAAGTTTGATAACGTCACCAACAGGATATCAAAACTCAATTACAACCTCTCCGAATCTGTGGATGTTACTAAAATAGCACAACAAGTATTTTCATCTATTTATGATGGTATAAAAACACACGAAATAGACACTCTTTCCGCTGAAATATGTATTGGTATGATCACATCAGATCCCGATTATGAAGTATTAGCGACCCGTATAACAGCAAGTAATATTCAGAAACGAGCTTCTAATAATTTCCATATTGCTATGCGTAAACTCCATAAGGCTGGTATTGTCACACACGAAATTTTAGAAGTTTCTTCTAAGGTTAAGGATAATATTAAACCAGAACGCGACTTTGATTTCGGGTATTTTGGTCTGAAAACTCTTGAAAAAGGATACCTTCAGAAGATTGATGGTGAAATTATCGAAACACCACAATATCTATACATGCGTGTAGCTATTGGTATTCATGGTCATGATATAGACCATGTTATTGAAACGTATGAAGCATTATCAAAAGGTTTGTTTATTCACGCTACACCTACATTATTCAATGCTGGAACACCCAGACCACAAATGTCTTCTTGTTTTTTGATTGCAAATAAGGAAGACAGTATCGACGGTATATATGATACTGTAAAGGAATGTGCTCGAATTAGTAAATGGGCTGGTGGTATTGGTTTACATATCCATGATGTTCGTGCAAATAAATCCCATATCAGAGGTACAAATGGTACATCTGATGGTATAATTCCCATGCTTAGAGTATACAACTCAACCGCGAGGTATGTCAATCAGGCTGGGCGTCGTAAAGGGTCTATTGCAGTGTACTTGGAACCATGGCATGCTGATATACTCGATTTTCTCGAAATTCGTTTGAATCAGGGTGACGAAGAGGCAAGATGTAGAGACCTTTTTACAGCAATGTGGATTCCAGATTTGTTTATGAAACGTGTTGAATCAGGTGGTAATTGGTCGTTATTCTGCCCGGATAAAGCGAAGGGTTTATCTGATGTTTATGGTAAAGAATTTGAAGATCTTTACGAAAAATACGAAGAAGAAGGTCTCGCTACGACAACTGTACCAGCTTCGGAAGTTTGGAAAGCGATTATTAAATCACAAAGTGAAACAGGAACACCTTATATGCTCTATAAGGATGCGTGTAATAAAAAATCAAATCATAAGCACGTTGGTACAATTAAATCATCAAATTTATGTACCGAAATTTTGGAATATACTGATAAGGATGAAACAGCCGTATGTAATCTCGCCTCTATTGCACTACCAAAATACGTAGATGTCGAGAAAAAGGAGTTTGATCATAAAGAATTACATAGAGTGACAAAAATGATTACACGAAACTTAAACAGAGTTATTGATAAAAACTTCTACCCAACTGAAAATGGTATGCGTTCAAATACACGTCACCGTCCAATAGGTATTGGAGTTCAAGGTCTTGCCGATGTATTCATCATGTTAAGAATGACATTTGGGTCCGAAGAATCGAGAAAATTAAATCGTGATATATTCGAAACAATTTACCACGCGTCTCTTGAGTCGTCTTGCGAACTCGCTGATATGTATGGACCTTATAGTACTTTTAAAGGTTCACCATTCAGTAAAGGTATTCTCCAATTTGATATGTGGGATCGCGACCCGAAATTTAGCGGACGATACGATTGGGAAGCCATGCGTAAACTCGTTAAAAATGGTACCAGAAACAGTCTCCTCCTCGCACCTATGCCAACTGCAAGTACATCACAAATTCTAGGAAATAACGAATGTTTCGAACCATATACTACTAATATATATGTAAGACGAACACTCGCGGGTGAATTTGTTGTAGTAAACAAACATTTGGTAAAAGATCTAAAGAATATTGGTCTATGGTCTAAGGAAATGAAAGATCTTATGGTTAAGGCAAATGGTTCCGTACAAAATATTATAGATATTCCACAAGACCTAAAAGACTTATACAAAACAGTGTGGGAAATGTCTCAAAAGACTATAATTGATATGGCTGCCGATAGAGGTGTATATATAGACCAAAGTCAAAGTATGAATTTATTTGTAGAAAGTCCTACACTTTCTAAACTTTCATCTATGCATATGTACGCATGGAAAACTGGATTAAAAACAGGTATGTATTACCTACGAAGTAAAGCAAAGGCGAGACCTATTCAATATAGTCTAGAAGCGGAGTGTGCTATGTGTTCCGCCTAAACAATTTATATTTTGTCAACATGTACCAAACGTGTATTTGTATAATTTTCAATCTTAACAAATACATTTTTTAACTTAAAGTTTGTAATATATATAAATTTATATTATAATGGCAAAATTTACAAATGCCCTTGAAACTCTGAAAATTGCCAACTACGATGGTCGAAAAATTTCACTCTGTACGAATGAAGATGGAGTAATGAAATTTCAAATACCTCGAATGTATATGCCATTTGGTATTTCGGGTTTTACACCTGAAGTTGGACCGACAAAGTATAATATTGATTTCGCTATGAAAGGATACGACGAAGATGGAAATTATGTAAAAAGGTTTTATGAAGTTTTACATGATCTCGAAGATAAAATTATACATTCCGTATCTGAACAGAGTGAAAGAATTTTTGGTAAAAAAATGAATTTTAATGAACTTAAACCAATGTTTAATTCTAACATTAAAGAATCACCTGATAGGGAACCAAAATTCAGAGTTAAAGTTGATTCAACATTTGATGGCAAACTAAAATCACACGTTTATGATGAAAATAAAAAAGCTTTATACGACGAAGTTAGTAACGGATTGTATTCTAGACAGTCAGGTACAGCAGTTGTTGAAATGAATAGTGTATATTTTTTGAATAAAAAGTTCGGTGTGAGCTGGAAACTTAACTCGCTCGTGGTTTATGAACCACAGAGACTTAAGGGATTCCAGTTTATCGGAGTTTAGAATCATTCATTAAAAGAATTTGATAAATAGCCTGAGCTTCTTTGAGAAGCTTACCTTTGAGTTCCATATATGATGTTGGGTTCAAACCCTGCTTAATCTTGGCTAATCGAACGGATTCGTTCCATTTAGACAACGTCATTTTTACTATTACATTACATTTTCTTAATGAGTTTTTTATAAGCAGCAGTTCCCGATTTTGGCTGGAGTTTAAACCCCGATTTTTTTGGTTTAAAAACCTTAACCATAGCTTTTTTACCTTCAGATTTCATTCTCGCCAAAGCGGCTTTGGAAGCGGCTTTGGAAATGATTCTCCCATATTTATCCTGTTCAAGATCCTTTTTCATAAGACCCCCTGTAGTTTTCATCGCAGTTCCGTGGAACACTTCAGCTCTAGAACCAAATGTTTGCATTTTGTATTATATATTAAACACGGAAAATATTTCGAATTGCTGAAATTGAAATTTTATCACTCGTCTTATTTCCTGTTGGTATTTGATTTTTTAACCTATCATCTTTTAAAACTTCAGCTGATAAAATGGACTTATGCCCCTGTAAAGCTATCATAGCCTGTTCAACTGATGGATACCCAGGTGTATCAACATAAATGAGTTTCTTTACATATACCGTTCTTTTCTGTCCCGATCTATGGCATCTACCAATAGCTTGTAATTCAGTCGCAGGATTCCAACACGGCCCGGTGAAATAAACACGGGAAGCACATTGAATATTTAAACCCTGACCACCAGCTTTTATTTGTATAAGAAATACACTATTTTGTGGTGATTCATTAAACATTTTCAATTGTTTTTCTCTATCTTCTTTTGATACAGAACCATCTATACGAAATACGTTACATTTTAAATTATCACGTATATAGTCCATTTCCTGTTTAAATTGACAAAAAACAAGTGTTTTTTCATCTGGGTGTTCCGAAATCATTTTAAATAGCGTTTCCATTTTCTTAGATCTTCCTTCCCAAAACTCGGGTATATCACCACGTTTTTTTGCTATACCATTTATATACATTTGTGGGTAAATCATTGTTTGTCTCGCACGTAATAAACACTCGAATATTTCCATATTATACATATTAACGTTTATAGCTGTTCTAAAAATATCTTTGATTGTCTCTTGTGACTCTATAAATGCATGTTTATATAACGCGCGTTCTTCGGGATACATTTCAAGTTCAACATTCTCAAATTTACATTTGGGTATCTCAAGCATTGGATTATCTTCTTTTGTTCGTCTCAATATATACAAATTTTTAACACGTGTAGTCATTCCTTGTACAAGTTTTCTATCAACACCAATAAATGCACATAACGTAATAAAATCCTTCATGCTATTAAATACTGGTGTACCAGATAGAATCCATCGAATATCAGAATGAAGTTTACACGCAGCTTTAAATTTTGATGAACTCGGATTCCTTATTTCATGACCTTCATCTAATACAACACGACCCCATTTAATTTTATGTAACATTCTCATCTCTTCGGTGAGTAATGAATATGGGGCAATAACTACATCAGAATTACATAAATCATCTGAATATTTCGTTCGTTCGGAACCATCGTATATAAACACGTTTAATGAAGGTGCAAATTTATTAAATTCATTTTTCCATTGTGTGACTATAGACTTTGGTACAATTACAAGTGTATTCTTTTTTACATTTCCCAATATAACCGAAATTGTTTGAATAGATTTACCCAGACCCATTTCATCGCATAAAAAACCTCCTCGCGGTCCACGATTTAGATTTTCCATAGAAAGTAACCATGATAACCCTTCCTTTTGATGTTTATATAATTGACCGTTAAGTAGGGATATACCACGTTTATATTGTTCCTCCATTTTATTCTATTTTAGATTGTGATGACAAACCACTTAAGTTATATTTTTCAAGTGTTTTCTGTCTTGGTTTAATCCCTTTATTCATTCTATAAATTACTTGTCGACGCGCAATTTTGTATAAAAATTCGGTTTTTTGTTTATCATTCTTATATTTTTCCTTACGTGTAATATATGTATTATTTAAACATGTATTGAGTTTATAATCACTTCGTAATTTACATGTATCATCTGGAGTACCCCAGTTCTTTTTTAAATCAACATATATTTCATTTAATTTATTTTCCGATACATTTAATACATATATAGATGAATAACCCATAGTATCAGATTGATACCAGCCAGCTTTTAACAATTTTTCAATATTATCATATTTTTCGGGATTACGTTTAATTTCATACTCCAACCGTGATAACCACCTTCCCAAACCATGACATGTAGTTCTATGTTCATTTAAAAACATTAAATTTAAACCAGGGTTATCATAATCATTATATTTTTTATATAATTTATCAATTAAACCATCTTGTGTAATACTTCTATACACAGGATTTCCCTTAGACCCAAATCTCTGTTTAATTTTACCTACATACCATGTTCCTAAAAATTCATTTTCAAGAATAAATAGTGTGGCCATGATATAGTCTGAGGAAAAAGTTTGTCTAAAAAATCGACGAGTAATATTAAAAAAAATTATTGTATACACACTATCTTAACAAGTTTATATCATTTTTAAAAAAATAATTTTTTAGATATAAGACGATTTTGTGTTTTTTTTATAAAATAATTTTAAAATATATTTTTAAGATGTCACTTTTAATTTATAGTCCACAATGTAATCATAGTTTGGATATAATTGATTATATCAGTAAACATCAACAATTAAAACAAATTGTTAGTTATCATAATATAAATACATTAGGTATACCTCCCCAGTACAGAAACAAAATTACACGCGTTCCCACAATGCTTACAAAAAATGGAAAACTTTTAGTTGGTAATGAAATACGAAATTGGTTAGAATCACTTTTACCTGTGAAGGATTTAGAAACATGTAATTTTGGTGGATGCTCTACAACGACATTAGATGGCGAAGGTTCAGGGGATTTATTCGGTTTAGATGATTATGGTATGACCTTGCAACCACCCATGACACCAGAACTTGAAAATAAAATCAATCAGAGTGTTTCAGACGCTTACAACAAAGTAAGTAAATAAGAATATAAAGAAATAAACAATATATATTTCAGGTATGAAATTGGCCACTATACAGGCTAGTGCCATAAAATCAACTTTTGAAGTACTAAAAGATATTCTTAATGACGTAAATATATATTTTAAACCCGACGGTGTATATATTGTAACACTTGATACAGCTCGTACATCCTTGGTAGATATGTATCTATCATCTGATAACTTTGAGGAATATGTTTGTGAATCAGATGTAATTGCAGGTATAAATGTTTCAAATACATTTAAACTTTTAAAATCTATAACAAATAACGATGTTCTCGTAATAAGTATAAATTGTAAGGAATTTATGAATATAGAAATTCATAATGAATCTAAAAAAACATGTACCAAATTTGCTCTAAAATTACTCGATATAAATGAGAACCAAATTGAAGTACCAGATATGAATATGACAACAATTACACCTATGGCATCTATGGATTTCCAGAGAATATGTAGAGACATGCATAATATAGGAAATAATATACAAATAACACGAGAAGGTAAAAATTTACAGTTACAATGTATGGGAGATTTTGCAAATCAAGAAACAAATATTGAATGTATGGAAGAGAGTCCTAAAATTTCAGGTGAATATTCTCTTCGATACATGAATATATTTACAAAAGCAACGAGTATGTGTTCTACAGTTCAGATTATGCAAGAAGAACAGAATAGATTTTTGATATTAAAATATAATGTCGCTAATTTAGGTGAACTTAAATTTTATTTAGCATCTAAGGTACCCGAAGATCTGTAACGTAACCATCAACAGTACTCACTATTTTTTGCATACCTAATACATTTTTCAATTTTATTCGAGGAAATTCATTTTCAAGTGTTTCAATATCATAATATAACATATCACTTATTTTAACAGCTTCATTATGAAAATCATGACGCGGACCCGCATAACGTCGTATCTTATTTAATAAATCCTTTACAGGTTTATCATCCGAATCTAGCAAAGTTGCTGAAACGATTGGTATGTTAAACACAACACCAGATTTACGTTCCGGTGGCCATATATGTTCCGTATCATATGTTAAATATTTGTATAATATGTCATTATACCAATATTTTACACGTACAATAGTTTTAGTAACATTGTCCGGAATTTTTGTGTTTTTATATTCTGTACGATTTATTACTTTAAAAAAACTTTCCGTTTCACCATCCCATTCGTCGTACTCCTCCTTCCAAAACTCATCTAATTCATCTGGTATAGGCGCCTTTTCATTATCTAAAAAATATTCCATGGACGTATCCATAATTTTATAATCTGGCTTCGAAAATGTACCTTTTATAACAGTATGTACCCAAATTATAACGTTAGTTAAAAGATTAAGCAACATAATATTTAATATGGAAGGCAATTTTTTAAGTAGGTATAATAATAAAATTGAATTATGGGAAAAATCTATAAAAGAAGACCCTAAAAATAAATCCAGATATGAAAGTGAAATGTCTGATTATATAATTCAATGTATGCCATATCTTGAACTTTATACAGATGATCTTAAAAAGGAAGTAAAAACCGATAATATTTTCAACTGTAAAGAAACGGCTGGGTTACAAAGAAAAGATATATTTAATAATTACCTGATAGATGTAGAAAAGGTAAGTAATATAGATAGAAAAATAGAAAAAAAGAGAGATGTATGTCCAAGATGCCCAGAAAGTAATGTATTTCACTTTTCAGATACAAGTGATCTTGTATGTGATAATTGTGGAATGATTATAGCAACACTTATAAGTGAAGAATTGACATATAGAGAAGAACAGGAGACATCCGAAAAAATAGTAAACTATTCATATAAACGAGAAAATCACTTTAATGAATGGTTGTCACAATTCCAAGCACAAGAAACTACAAATATACCACTGGAAGTAATAGAACAACTACGTAATGAACTCAAAAAGATAAAAGTGAAAGTTTTAGATGAAATTACACATGCACGAATACGAACTCTATTGAAAAAACTAAAATTGAATAAATATTACGAACACGTTCCATATATTACAAATATTCTAAGTGGAATAAAACCACCTTCAATGCCCCAAGAACTCGAAGAACGACTGCGTATAATGTTCAAGGATATACAAAAACCATTTGATGATAATTGTCCAAGTGAACGTAAAAACTTTTTAAGTTATTCGTATGTTTTGTATAAATTTTGTGAACTTTTAAGTGAAGATAAATATCTTAAATATTTCCCACTTTTGAAATCTAAAGAAAAATTATACCAACAAGATGTTATATGGAAAAAGATATGTAACGATCTAAAATGGGAATATATACCTACAATTTAAAATATAAGTATATAATAAAAATGTCGTTCCCAGTACGTTCATGTAATTCTAAAAAATTACAAAAGGAGACCAATAATAAGTATCCAAATTCCCCAAAACAAAAATCAAAGACGAAATCGAAAGCTAGGAAAAATCCATTGAGACGAGGTGTTGTTTATAATAGTTTGAGTAATATGCTCAAGAACTTTGCGAATAAAAAGAGAAATACACCCGAAGTTTTCCAAAACATAAACGATAAGCTTAAAAGATAAAACTTCGATATATGCAATGGATAACGATCCATATTACAATTTCTGTTTAGAAGAAATCAGGTTCTACACAGAAAAGATAAATGAAATTATAAATGAAGGTCTTAAAGATCCTAAAAAGTATTACGAGGAATCTAAAAGTGAATGGAAAAAAATATACCAAATGATACCAGTTATGTATCTAATGAACCAATGTGAAGATACTTCACCTGCATTACCATAAAAAAATGTTTATTAATATAAATGAATAAACTCTATATATTATTGGCATGCTGTTGCTGTAGTTCATCAGCAGGAGCCGGTGCATTCTTTGGTGGTTTTATACCAAACACATCACAATATGTATTGAAAAAAATGAAAAAATTAATACAAATTGTTATAGCCCTCGATGCTACACCAGAATCTTGCGAGAATTTGTATAAATATATGAAAGAAACTAAAGGAACGAGTGCTGCGGAATCTGTCAGTCAATCATTATCAGAAAATGAAAAAACTATATTAGAAAGGGTATATGATATAGGGAGAGGTATAGAACCAGAAAAGATATGTGATAAGTCTTCAATAGATTCATCAATTGCATTATTTAAAAATGTTCAAAATGCACCCGAAGGTGAAGATGTATCGGTGTATTGTAACAATCTCAAGGACATTGGTAATGAAAATAAAGATAAAAAACGCCCTATATATTATTGGGATGAATCTAAAAAGGAATTTATAAGAGATGGGGAATATTTTTCAAATGCATTTGGTGGTAGAAGTGGACCTGAATTAGAGGGGCCTGTTATCGCTAAATGTGAAGCAGTTGGTATTAATATTCGTTAATCCAAAGTCACATATCTAACCTCTAACTGAGAGTTAAGTGTAGGTGGAAAATTTATTAAATACGCTTCCGGGAAACCAGTCAAACGTAGATAGTTCTGAGCTTGTGTTACCATTACGTCGTTCACGGTTTTAACCGATTTGAGTTCGACAACAGTTTTATTATTTAAGATTAAATCGGCGCGAAGATTCCCTATTGTATGTTCTTCGAATACAATAGGAACTATTCTCTCCGTTTCGTAGTGTACCCTATTTTTCCGTAAGACAACTTCCATCGCATTGTGATACACGCGCTCGCTATAACCGGGACCAAGTACTTTATATACGTGTGCGGCATACTGTTGTATCATTTACACATTACTCGGGTATTGTTTCTAACCTCTTTTTTCGCTCTTCCGTTGTAAATTCATTTAAAAGATCTCTATACATGTCATTATACCGTATAATACCTCTAACTACAGTTGACATGGTCTTACCCATGTCCCTGAAGTGACCCAATTCTAATGATACACTAATATGTTCGTTATATTTTTCAGAAATAGTTTCTATTGCATCAAGAAGCTCATTTGAAAACTTAATACCATCCCTTACATAATCTTCAACAAGAGGACCCATATTTAATTATTTTAAACATTATTTTTTTAACTCGACTAAAGCATATTCAATGAATACACTTGGATTAGGATGATCCGTCATCGCAAGTTCGTCCTCTAATTCACCTAGAAAATATGATTT
>TARA_B100001778_G_scaffold93936_1_pt1 | contig 12524 bp, 2 predicted proteins | sample TARA_B100001778 | Tara Oceans TARA_B100001778 (sample SAMEA2623826) | marine metagenome | biome: marine biome (ENVO:00000447); feature: deep chlorophyll maximum layer (ENVO:xxxxxxxx); material: "saline water (ENVO:00002010), including plankton (ENVO:xxxxxxxx)" | depth 40 m
TAGTCGTTACAATCTCTGGTATGGTCACGGATATAATATTAGAATATGATGTACCATAAGCAGATCTCTCATACATACCCCTGATTTTTACTTCAGGTATGGTTCCTGCATAAAATGGGTCATCGTTAAAGGGGATAACCCAAGTATAGATTGGCGGCACTCCGTCTCCCTGCGGCGTACTAGTCAGACCTCCAATTCCACTTTCAATTATTCTATTATCGTCATCATATACATCGAAGGCGTTGGCTGACCCATAAATACTGTCCACAGAATTTATATATATATCTCTATGTGCATGATCCTCAAATTCAGATTCTGAACCATGCTTTAGATGGAGTCGATATCGAATTACGGTATCAGGATTTTCTGTTTCATTGTCGTATGTTAGACTAGCATCCTGCCATCTTAGTATTAATTCATTTGGATAAGCGGTGGCACTTATCAGTCTTGGTGCATTACTTTCAGTTATTGGACTTGGATCTGGTGGTGGTGTTTCGTCAATGACGCCATATTCTGATGCGGGCAATCCTTTATACGTTTCTTCGTCCAACCCCTTGATTCTATAGGCATAACCAGCATAGTCCATGCTTGCATCGTATTGCCCATCCCTGAAATTAGATTGCTCATCCATAGGCAAAACTTCTACGATTTCATATTCTACATCGACATTAACTCTACCATCCAATGTAGAATTAAATTTAACTTTTTCACCCGCTAAAAACGGTGTTGGGTTGTTGGCACGAAGTGGACTATATACTGAATCTATACCACCATATACAAGTAAATAGGGACTATTATTAATGAACTGGGGTGCGCTTGATGTGAAATATTCTTCATTAGCATTAGGTCCATACCAAAGGTTGCGGCGAGGCCAAATGAAGCTTTGGTTAGACGTTGTGTCGTATGGGTCTATGACCATTATGGCGTTTGTCTTTGTTGCTGCGGAGAAACTACGGATCGTGGGTACACCACCCGCAGAGGATGCTGACGCTGTTTGGTATTGCTCTACAGAATACATAATATCTGTATTAACTGATCTAAATATATTATTTCTAAATCTATCTTTTATCACCCCACTGTTCCAAGCGTTGGGAGAAGTAACTATGCTTTTTGTTTTGTCACGACAACTTAAAATACATCTTACGTGTTGATGGTCGCTCCTTCTTTCTCCATCTCTCGATATAGAACCATCATCATCAGGAGGAATAATATTACAGATAGTTGCTTCAAGTATTACTGCTTCAGCTGGATCTAAGTGTGCTGCTGCCGGAATCTTAGGTATTCCGCCACGTAAAGAAAACTCTGGAGGCGTACCTGTGGCGCGGTATCGTGATATGAACTGTATAGTCTCTCCGGGGATTAAATTAATTTCACTATTAGCACCACCTCTTTTTATTGCAAAGTGAAAAAATTGTTTTCCATCTTCTACTATATTCAGCCCACCCCATCTTAACTGATCATTACTTTCGCTTTCAAAACCTGATGACAGACCTTTTACGTGTAATCCTGATATACTCAAAACTAAGCTGTTGCCAGCAGTCCAACCTTGACCTTCTGCTGTTTCATCGTAGGGACCACTATACTGTCCATTGTGCGTAAAAAAGTATGAGACAAAATTATCCAAAATGTCGCTTCTAGTATGATGATGCTCATCACACTGTTGACAATGCGTATAGTATTGAAGAAGTGGCACATAGCCATACTGTAAATCTGTGTGTGTGAGGACGGGTAAGTTAACAAAATCTGGCATTTTGTCTTTTGGTCTTGGTCCCCACTCCGGTGTGCGTACTGGATTCGCTTGCCCGTCATAACTATCTTGTATTGGGTCTTTATATATAAGTTCTCCTTCACAGTCATAAACACACTTTGGAGCTGAATATCTACATGGGGCATTTATACTATCATATTCTTCATTATGGTCAGTAAAAATGTCGTCCTGTATTGCTATGTGTTTTAAAACAACAGCACCGTCACACCCCTCTATGTTGTCAGCACTATCGCAAAATCGTGCGGAAGGATGATTGCGTGGGCTTGCCTGTCCGCCTAAATTTACTAACTCTCCTTCTATACGTATATTCGCTGTTGCCCTATAATTCAGCCCATAGGCTTTCTTATCAGTAATAACTGGAACAAAAGAAGATGCAGACTCAGAATCATAACATTCGTAATTTTCTCCTTGTCTCCCATTGCAAAAACCAGAGCAAATAAATTCAAAGTCTACATGCTTTCTGGAACCTTTACGCCTGACAGAGACTTGAGCTTTTATTTTGTATTCACCTTGGCTGACATCTTTGCCCACCGTATTTCCCAGTGCATCATAATACAAAGGATTAAATAGAATTTGGTGTTCTATAATGCTGCCACTTTTATTTTCATGCCAATCAGTTCCGGGTTGCTTCCACTCTAAATCCTCTCCTAAAACATTAGTAATAAATTTTATTGGACCAAGAGTAACAGCGCCATTGTGGCTACATGTATTTTCGTTTTGATCCATTGTGAACACAGAATCATCTAAGAACCCCCTTGGAGAACAGGCGTTAATAGATATGACTCCAACCTTTTCTTCTTGCCCTAAGTGCGTAGAATGATTTTGTTCAGGATTGATTTTTTCAAATATATATCCCGTACCTTCATTTAGTTGAGTAAAGGGGGGAAACATTGACCCCGGTAGATACACAAGTGCAGCCCCGTCTGAGTTAATTTCTATTATTTTTGAAAACTGTCTTTTATCGAAGTCTAAGAAGTTTGACATTTATTATGTCTCCTATGGGTCGTTAGCCGCAGTCGATATCTTGGGGATTTTGAATGTTAATTGAAGAAGATGATGGTAAAATATTACCAAATGTTGAGTAGGAAGAGGCTACAAATACTTCGTTAAGAGTACCTGAAAAGTAGTTGGTTCGTGCATTATTAAAATTGTTTTTCTTTAATATCATGTCTGTTAAAAATATTCCAAATGTTTGATTGGGTGGTCCGGTTAATGAAGTGTATAATCCGTATTGTGAATCAGACCCAAATTTCATACCTTTGGGTGCGTAAAAATGTTGCACCTTTGTAAAGCTGTGAATACCGCCGCCTAATTTGTCTATACCATTCAATCCACTAGTCGCTGTATTCCCTAAGTAGTATCTATAAAACCATGATTCATCTCTTGTATGGTACGGCCCCCAATTATAGTAACCGGCATTACCCTGATCACGCATGTATTGGTCCGCTGCGTCCAGAGATGCCTTCTGTGCGTCCCAATTATCTTCGTAGTTACCGCCGTAACTGGCATAATAAACTTCTTCAGCTTTACCAGTTTCATCTACAGGAAGTATCAATGGGTATTCAGCCTCGATAGTTCCAGTGATACTTCCCGTGTGTTGAAATTCCATTATAGCGAATACAAACGAGTCATATTCATCTGTTGATGGTGGCAAGTTTCTAAAAACTATAGAGCCTCGATTATTGTCACAATGATTAATAGGCCAGACAGTAAGATTCACACCTGTAATTACTTGTCCTGTGCTACGGTGAACGATTCCGCTTGTACTACTATTAGCATAATCAAAATCATTAATTAAAGTCAATTGTCCAGAGCGAGATTGTCCTAACACTTCCCCATCAGTATCTAACGCAACTGCTCTATACTCAGTTTTGTGATCTATTGGAGAGATTGATTCTAGCGTTAAAGTCTGTGTACCCTGTCCAGAGAACTTAGCATCTGTTGATGAAATTGCTTCCCAACTTGTCCAACGTAAACTGCTGTCTGCATCCATGCTTCCATAATGCGTTGTCGTTGCATCTCCTCCCATATAGTCAACGCTTAAATCTTTATCTATCCAATTCATCCAAGAGGAATCCCGCCTACTTCTCTTATACCACAAATAACTTGTAATGTTGGTGGCACTAGCAGGAGTTACCGTGAAAGTAATTTTATTTGAAAGATATGCGTTAGAAGCGCCGCCGTCGCTGTCTGCTGTATCTAATATAGCATTTACGTCTGAAGGATCACTACTAAAAAATGGGGTATAAGTAATAGTGCCTGTTTTACAACTATTATATAGTGTGTCATTATACTCAAAATCATTTATAAATACATAATAATTTAATGTAGTCGTTGCAGATGGTACGGCTACATTTGCTGTACCCAGCTGATCTCTTCTTTCATTAATTGACTGATAGAGACTCTCAAATATAGCTGGAGTTATAGTCCATTGGAATGCGCTAGTATCCTCTCCTTCACTTTGATGACCCCATCCACTTAAGTTTGCTGAATTTGTAATATCTTTGCTTATTGTATTTGAAAATCTTAAACCCAAGGATACGCTTGTTGGGTCGTTTACTTGCGATTTACTTCCGTGATATATTCTGTCTATTGGATAGTTAGGATCTTCTATGATTACATGTCCATAAAAATGATCACATAAGCTAACTGTTTCTGTCGATGTGTCCTGCAAAGTAACGGTTTTGGTTTGACTTAGATCTGTTATCTTTAAAATGTCTGCCATCGGAGCAACCATGTCTACTTTTAGCGTCACTTGTTCAGTGCCAGAATTTTGGGTTTGTATTAGAGTGACTGCATCTGAAGCTCCAGACGTTTTATGACAAAGGTTGTCTTCTAAATTTCCAGCAAATACAGAAGCTACACACGGCTCATCTACAGTTTGTTTTTGATAGGTTCTGACCCTACCGACATTCTTAGGACCATCCTCCTCAACGTTACCGCCTGTATATTCGTACCAGAAAGGAGATGCTACTACAAATCTTTCACCATTACTACTCATACTAACAGATTGACCCATTCTTTGAAATTCGTATGCAGCCTCAACGTTGTCGTTATTTTTCCCAATAGCGTATTGACCTTCTTTATCTTCTGTGTCTATCACCGAAGTACGCATATGTATACCATCATTAATTTCTGCAAAACTTTCTGTACTCAAAGCTGTATATGTATTACCACTGTGACTGTCATAATCATTGCAGTTTGCTGCTATTTCACAGTAGAACATATTTATTCTACCAGCATCGTTTCCAGTTGACCCAGCAGCAATGTCTCTACTATCATCGTAGGACGGGCTACCCACTATAAGTCTACCATCGACAGAAATAGCAACGCTATTACCAAAACCGTCATTAGGCACATTGTTCGTAACCATTTGTTTGAATATCAAGTTATGCGTATCAGGACTAAGAGTAAAGTTTAGATCATTGGAATAAATGTGTACTTCTCCACCTCTGTATTGATGACCAGTAGCCCCAATTGCTAAATAGCTTGCGGTCGCAGAGAAATCTAGAGAAGATCCAAAATTTGACTGATAGTCAATACCGTCGATTGTTTGTGATAGACTATTATCACTAAGCTTGTATATTTCTACACATCCATACTGAGTAGCTTCTAGAACATTAGGTATGGTGTTTGTAACCCACCTATTAGGGATGCCAACTGCTACTACACAATCGTTTGCTTCTGCTGTGCTACTTCTTCCGCCTATAGCTACCGCAGAACCCAACAATTCAGATTCTCCGTTAGAGAATGTACCGTCAGCGATTGATGTCAGTGTTGAAGTAGTAAAGTTGTACACAGCCAGATTTCCACCATCACCGTGATAAGGTGAGCCAATAGCCAAAATGTCACCACTGTTACTAAAATCAATAGATGCTCCAAAGAAGCTACTGTTTGCTGAATAGCCATTGCTTGGATCAGTTCCATCAATTGTAGTAGTTAAGCTCCATGAGCCGCCCGAATAATCAAATACATATATTTTTGCTGCTTCAACTGAGGATGCTGCGAATCTTGTTCCATCATAATTACAAGCTATATCAGAACCTGTTCTAGAATAAGTGTCGCCTTCATATGTAAACTCTTCTACCCATTGCTCTGTACTTGAATTCCATTTATAAACAAACAAGATAGAAGCGGTCGCGTTGTTAGGCCCGTCTATGCCGTAGGATACGGTGAATAGCCGTTCACCATCATCCGACATTGTTACGGTATTTCCAAATCCTTCTCCTTGTCTTGATCCAAAATTAAATGTGTTATCAGGATCTGCCTTGGTAATAGTCTGACCATATTGTCTGTAGTGAGGATTTACTTCAAGTTCTCCTTCTGCTTGCTCTGTAGGAGGTGCTACAGCAACAACATCAGAATATTCTAGGCTATATTCAAATACGCTGTCTTCTCCCGGAGTAAAATATTCTCCTTCTGTTCTTGATGCGGGAATATTTTCAACCTCATGTGCTAATGCAATATTCGCATTCAAGCCTTTAATGTCAGCTACAGCAACTGAGCTACTCATAACAAAAGCGGTTGCATAATCTAATACATTTATCACGCCTGTCATTAGCTCTATGTCTGGTATTACACCGTCTAGCATACTACTTAGCGCACCTACATCAAGTAGTTCTCTATTCGACCGCCTTATAGAAGTACTGTTATTTCGATTCCACAACACTGTATCACCATCTATCGTCTTCCACTTACCCCCCCATCCTATTCTCGCAACCTGATCGCCATATCCGACTATTGTATTGCCGGTGTACTCCGTAATCGAATCAACACTAAGAGTGCCGTCAGGGGCGTCATCATTTTCCACATACGTTACAGTTGCTGTTGATGGTAGATTGCCAAAGGCGTTTTTCATTAAAGTAATTACAGGAGAATCAGGAATGTTGAAAGACACTATACTTGTCGCAAATTCAAAATTTCCTTTGTTGATGGATTCTGGTGAGTTTTGGAAATCCATGCCATTCCAGTAGAATGAATCTCTAGCATTAACCATCGTAAGTCGTCCGAACATTTCTTTTAACTCGTCATACTGCGATTGGAGCGCATCTTCTGCCTGCTCTGCTCCAAGTTCGGTCAAACTCTCTCTAGTACCACCACAAAGCCCCCAAACTTCTCGGTTTTCGTCTTGAGCCTTCTCAAGAATGTCAAAAAGATTTTGGATAATTTTAAGTATGTCGTTTTCAGGGAGCCGTTGTACGTATCCGGCTGCTTCTACATAAACACCTTTGCCCGGAGGTAAAGTAATATCAAAAGTTTGTAGTCCTCCAACATCAGTGTTATTATAAGTGTTATACATAAAATTTGTACTAATGTCTCTAACGTAAGAATCATTTCCAAACCCAGCTATAGTAGAATTATATTGGTCAAAAACAGCATTGTGATTGCTCTGCATTGTAAAGTAATTAACACGCTTTGAATATGTAAATGATATATCTTTGTCAGTTACATTTTCTATATAATAAACCGCTTGATGTACGGTATCGTCATCTTTAAAAACCCTCGCAAGACTACCGTAATGATTAGATATAATACTATTATAGTCTGTTTGTATGTAAATACTAGCGCTACCAGCACCAGTTATCGGCTGAATATCACCGTCTATGAGAGCAGCACCAGTAGCTGATACTGGGACCACACTGCTACGTCCGGTGTCGGCGTCTGTTGTGTACTGTCTTCTAAGATTCATCAATTTTTCACCATTTCGCCAGTCTATTCCAAGATCAGAATAACTTACGCCACCAGCAAGCGCACTGGGAGAGAAGCTTGTGATTCTTTCCTCACCACCTTCAAAGTGTAGACCGTCAGTAGCAGAATCGTCGTCTGCGTCCCCTTCAAATTCTCCATAACACGCGCCTGTAAAATCGCCACATCTCAAAAGATCGTTGAAACTGGTAATATCCCCGCAATTAACTCCATCACCACCGTAGTACTCTGGGTAGCTTTCCCACCAACGGTACGAGCCATCATATCTATACCTTTGTAAAAAGTATGCCGTAGACGATATTGGGCCTTGCCTACCAATTGAAAAATTGCACCTACAAGTCTGCCTATCCCAATCTTCATAGCGATAATCGTCACAACAAGGAGACTCTTCGCAATTGGTTTCTTCAGTACAGTTGGGATCTCTACAAGGTATAACGCCAAGTCCGTCAGGGCTGTCTTGAGACATACAAGGACCGAAGTCATCACAACAATTTAGACTTTCACAGTAACCCGTAGCAGAGCAAACAGACTGTCTAGGGTCTAGAGAAACGGTTACATCTCTTGTAGAATAGTTTCCGTCTTTGCAAGTAATTATCGTTACTGGTATTGTAACGGTGCTTACATATGCTGCATAATTATCAATCCTGCCAGACCCTCTAAACATTACACTGCCGTAAGAGTTAGGACAACCGTAGTCGCCATAATATTGATAGTCTTCAAAGATTGGATTTTCTAAAATTTTGTATGTTCTAGTAAAGCTATATTCTGGACATTCTTCACTTTGATAAGTCACTACAAATTCCTTCCAGCCTGCAAAGCCTGATTCCCATGAGGCCCACTCTCTTTCTACTCTTCGAGAAGGAGTTGTGCCGTACCATCCAGCAAAATATCCTGTGGAATTAGATCCAAGATAATGTCCTTCATTTGCAAATACTGGAAACTTAATTTTTGTTACTGCTTCGTCAAACTCTATGTTCTTTCTTTCGCGTGTCGTCTCATCGTTATTAGTTGTTATTTTTAAAGCGTGGATGAAGTTACCATATGTAATATTAAAATTTGTTGATGTGTATGTTTCTGGTAGTTTGCATATTGTCGCCGTTCTGGTTGATTCGTGATCAGGTTGAGTTGTGGGATCATATCTGACATCGGGCCAATCTTGCACCGTCCTTTTCGACGATGATGGAAAAGCGTATGATGTGTCAATGATTTCTGCTGTAGCCTTAAAAGATCCGTAGGAAGGATCAAGTGTAATCTTAGGGTAATTATGCGTTAGATGCCAATCTCCAATATTGAAATCATCAACGCCATAAGAATTTCCAGATTTCATTTTGTCATTTAGATATAAGCCCAAATCTGGCCTGTTGTTTTCGTCTATTCTCGATATTGGAATTTCTTCCATTTGTCTTCCATTAATACTCCACTGCCAACAATCTTCACACCCTATTTCACCAAGCTCTTCTAATTCATCGCCCGTGTCTGTGACCATATAATTGTTAAGATATAATTGATCCTTTGTATCTGTTTCGTAAGTAATAAGCTTTTCCTCTGCACCAGCTATTTTTGCTACAAGGACGATGCCAGAGTCTGGTTTTAATAAAACGTTGGAACCTACACCATCAATATATTTATCTTGCAAATCGTGTGTTGGGTTTCCAATAAACAGTCGAAATCCTAAGCATGGCATGAATAAAGTATTTGCATCACCGAACCGTCCACCGACTTTACTATTTGGTTGATTGTTAACAGTTTTACTTACAAGTTCAAATGTGTTAGTAACATAATTAAAATCAAATATATATATAGCCCCAGAATCATGTTGTAAATCTATTGCGCCCTCTCTAAAATAAAAGGGTTGAGCTTCGGTGGTAGGACCAGCACTAACATTCTTATAGAAAGTTGCGGGTTTTCCTAAATACTCATCTGGAAAAGTTATTGTAGCCAATAATACATCGTTATGATATAGTTTAGCTTCTTTGTCTGGTGTCGATTCAAAAGATTCAACAGCGTCGAATCTCAACGAATGGTTTGTCATCGTTGCATCGTTGGGATCTCCGCTTCCTAAATTTTCTAAAGTGACTCCAGCTTCATAGTATGGCACAGTATTCGCATCATTTACTAGTGTTTCATATTCAGCATCTTTGTCTGGCATGTGTCGATAATGAGGAGCGCCAACTGCTATTCTATTGCCAACATCGTTTACGGCAAATCCCCCTGTGCCAAAACCTCCCGCTTTAGCCCAGCTATCTCCAAATTGAGTTGATGCAAGCTCTTCCCATTTTTGGTCTCTATATTCGTAAATATTTATTTTGCCTCTAGACCTACTAAGATTAGCTGGGTTCATTCCAGCTATGCTGTTGGCGGTGGAAATAATTCTATATTTTACGGATGATAAATTATTGCTGTTCAAGCCCGTAACATTAAGAGAAACTCTGTATCCCAATCCTTCACCCACACTTACTCCCGGAGGTACAGTGTGAATACTGCCTTTAATTAGTTTATTTAGATAGAATTTAAAACCTGCGGAGCTAGTAACGTTGCCCTGATCGTCTGTTTCTGTAATGGTAGCCGCTTGTTTAGAATATACATGTATAACTCCAGCACCACCTATATCTTCAGTGCCTATCTTTTCGTCCGGTATGCCTACTATTAAATTTTCTCCATCATTTGATATGCTAATTGATGTAGGGTTTGCTCCAACATTTGATATGGGGTGTTTTAAATCAAAACCTATGTCTTTGTATTCGTCTCCTTCTAAACTTTTGCATACAACTTGAGCGTCACCATTTGAATCTAAATCAGAGGATACCGCTACGAAGCTCTTGCCATCTTTTGTAATCTCTAAATCTGCTACATTTGTTAGGTCAATATCTTCTTTTTGTTCCCAAGTAACGACTCCTTCAGCGTCTTCACTATATTCATACAAAAATACTTTGTTAGTACAACTAATTAAGACTTTCTTTAAGTCTCCAGTAGCAGACAAGTGTTTGCCAAAATCCCCAGAGACACCTTCAGGTTTATTCAATCTTGGACCGTGAAATATCCAACTTTCTTTTGAAGCGGTAGGAATATTGGGATTCTTTAAATAGTCTTCATTCTTTTTATATTTTTGTATATAAGTATTATTATTACAAGCAGCAATAAACTCAGAGCCGTGTGAATTTGCAACGACTATACCTAATTGATCGTTATTCTCTAGACCATCTGAAAAAAGATCACTACTAAAACCTACAGAATCTTGTATATCTATTAAATCCTCTACTCGTTCTTCTAATGGATTTTGAACTGGAGGCTCTACAAATTCAAATGAACATAATTGGTGACTGTCAACATCAGACTTTTTGTAAAACAAGTAGCCTGCACCTGTTTTTAATTCAGTAAAAGCAGGAAAAAGAGAAGTCTTAATCCACACCTTGGGACTCACGACCCCTTGATCATTAGCCTCTAAAGCGACGATTTTTGTTACATTATCTGTATTAAATTTTGACATTATTGTTTATAGCCTTTTTTTTCTGCGCGTCTTATAGCCATGTTGACTATTTGTTCTGCGCCAAAACGTATGAATGGTAACTTTCTTTTATTGGATTCTTCTTGCAGCCAATCCAAGATGATGCTTTTATTATTTTTACACCATAAAATTCCTTCGTTGTCCATAATTTCTGCTCTTTTGTTACAAGAACAATTTGGACTAGATGTTATTCCCACTAATTTGAGAAGTTTTTTTAGTTCAGCGCCAACCCCTCTACTGTGGGGGAACTTGGGATGCTCATCGTCTGCAAAAATTGCATCTCCCTCTTCTCTAAGGATAGCCTCCGATGTTTCATCTTTGGTGTATCCTCTACTCGCACACATTTGCTCATAAGCATTTTTGTGTATTTTAACTTCCATTTTATTGTCCTCCAAAAAAACTGACTTACTAAATTAAATATACGTTCCTTAAGGTATTACTTCTGTCTTATTCATTAATTTCTGGGGTGGTGGTGGGTTCTTCCGTAGTAGTGGTGGTGGTGGGTTCCGGGGTACAGTAGCAGGGCAAAAGCACTTTAAGAGAGGTTCCAAATGGTACTGGGTGTTCTAGAGTCGGTCCTGAGAAAGTAGGGTCGTTATTTTGAGGATTTTGCTTGAGCCATATCTTGAGTTGTGTGGCAAGCGCACGTTGTGCTATTTGATCCCCACCACCAACCCGCACCTCGCCATCATCATCGCATTTACCCTCTGGGTCATCTTTGCCACAAGGGCCGTGGCAGTGTATTCCACCAGCTTGAACTACTTCTTCTTCTTCCCATGAGCCTGCCATATACCCGTCTGAACACTGCGCCTTAGCATAGTCTTTATCTTCTTTTTTCAGTGCGTTTAACGCTTTTCGTCGTCTCGAATACTCTTCTGCGTCAATTTCTCTTTCATCTCTCAGCTCCTTCAACTTATCCATCTGTTTTTCATAGTCCTTGTCAACTTCATCGGATGCTTCAGCTTCGCAGCCTTCGATATTATCACATGGCCCTAAATTAATAAAGGTAAATACTTTTTTATATGTATATGTGGCTTCATGGCTCTGATATGCACAGTCGTCACAGGTAAGAGGAGGAGGGCTTGTTGTTGTTGTTGTCGGCTCACCGTCTAGGCAGTTGTTATCGCACGTTGCGCATCCTTCAGAATTCTCCAGATTTTCACAACCTGCGATGAGTTGATCTTCATTACACGGCTGGGCCGTCTGGTCCGCTTGGCAATCTAACCAGCTTTCACAGCTGTGAGTGTATGACGGTCCATATGAATAGCTACGGTCGAAAATTATACCCCCAAATCGGTCGAAACGACACCTCCTATAACGATATCCTCCATAGTAAGAATATTTACTTTCAGTTCTGTAGAACGTAGGGCCAGTTGAATTAAGCTGCTCTTCAGTGCATTTTCGACCATAGTGGGCTACTTGAGTTTCTGGACACTTTTGCGGTGCTTGCGGTGGATTGTTTGGAGGAGGCCAATTAGGATCGAAAGGAGGCCAGCCGTCTGGACCATCTGGACCGTCTGGACCATCTGGGCCGTCTGGGCCGTC
>TARA_B100001778_G_scaffold134247_1_pt1 | contig 12469 bp, 21 predicted proteins | sample TARA_B100001778 | Tara Oceans TARA_B100001778 (sample SAMEA2623826) | marine metagenome | biome: marine biome (ENVO:00000447); feature: deep chlorophyll maximum layer (ENVO:xxxxxxxx); material: "saline water (ENVO:00002010), including plankton (ENVO:xxxxxxxx)" | depth 40 m
CCGCTTTCTAATTCAAATGCTTTTGTGCTCATATCTAAGAATCTAAATGCATCTACACCTGTTTTTATACTTGCTATTGTTTTTGTTGCTTCTTGTGTTAATAATACTTCACCTGTTTGTACCGCTACAATTCTCATGGAAACTGTAACTTGGTCAACTCTGTATTCTTCATGGGCACCTATTCCAAAATATCTTGCACCATCGCCTCCTGATTGAGTGTTTGCATCGTAGCCTACAATGCCACCTTCAACAATAAGTCCTGCAAATAGCATAGGTTTTAGTACATTTCCAGCACCATCATCGCCGTCGTATAATTCTCTAGTTGATCTAATTAGTTGTCTTTCTTTTACTAGGTTGTCCAATCCACCTCTTTCTACTACTTGAAACCATTCACCATTGCCTACAGTTTTAAGTGCTTGAATCACCCATACTTCAGATCCTTGAGGTACCGCCGTAGATAACTGTGAAAATTTTGTGTTTGGTTTGCGTTGTCCAGTAAGATCAGGGAACGAATATACCGCAATAGTAATCTTTTGCTGATCTAGAGTTGGTATCTGTGCCAATAAGGTTGATGTGGTTGATCCTGTAACAAATGGTTCTTTGCCAATTTGTGGTTTGTCAACAGAATATGTGGCACATCCTGCTAACCAACACATAGTGAATATTAAAGCAAGTGTTTTCATTAGAATACAAAATCCCCTACTGGTACTGTCAATGTTGTCACGGCACCATCTGTTGCTGTCACTGTAAGTGTAATGTTCCCTGAAGTTGCATCTTTTACCCAATAAATTACTGATCCTTCTACGTTTGCCGTACCTGATGTAGGGCAAGTTGTAGTTTCGCTGTCACAGGTTGTGCCAAACATATTATCAACCAACTGTTTTGACAAGTTAGCATATATTCTTGATTCAACATTTGAAATAAATTTATTGATAGTGGTATTCTTGTTTGCTCTTTCTAAGGCACTTGCGGCAGATTTTGCATCTGCTTTGATATCATTATCACGTGAATATTGTAATTGCTCAATAGATAATACATGGGAACTATACCCATCTCCACTGAATGCTGGATTTCCAAACTTAAAATTCAAAGATTCTGCCTGTGCAGACACGGAAATTAGCCAGAACATTAATATTGTAATTCTTGCGATCATATAGATATTTATTGGAAATATTAGGATTTTGTCTGCTAGTCTTTTATAATCTTATCACAATGTTTTACACCAGTTTTATCTGTGGTCATTAAACATTTTTCTAAACTACAGGTGTATTGTACCTGATTTCCTGAATTTCTTTCTGCTGTTCTTTTTGCTTGTAAACAAGTGCTAAGGTTGTCTTGATGATACCAACCTTCTATAGTTTTGTTACCGCCATCATAGACGTATAAACTAAGGATAATGACTGTCTCAATGATTCCCATTCTTTCTCTCTTCTAGGTCAATCAATCTCTCTTCATGGAATTGTATGATCATATCGTTTTTCAATATCATTGGTATTTCTGCCTCCATCTGTTCTTTTAATTTTTCAGTGGACTCAGCAAGATATTCTACCAGCATATAAAGTTCTTGAATCTGTGGACTAACCATGTCACCTTTAGGCACTCCTGCAATGAATTCAGTTGCCGCTGATAGGTCTTGTTCTATCAATTGCAGTTCAGTTTCTATTTTGGTTATTCTTTCCACAACCCCGAAGTAGGCCCAAACACCCATACCAACAGCGACAACGATGCTTATTAAATTACGCATTGGCATTGATATTGAGGTGTTATCTGATACTTTCATCTATTTCTCTAACTTCTTTATTCTTTTTTCAAGTTCATCTATTTTTTTGGTAACGTAAGGATATTTTTTTCTCCAAGCATCTGTTGGTTGTTCTAACCAAGTTAGTCCCCATCTTTCAACTAGATAATCAGCGGCCATATCAAATTTTGCATATAGCCAAAGACCTAGTCGTGTGCTTTTAAAATAGGTTGAAAATGCAAGTCCAAACAAAGATCCTACAAGTGCAGTATAGATCCACAGTCTGTTGGTTGCCATTTCATTAATCATTTCCCACATACAGATATTTAGCCAATAAATACACATATAATGGATACATTCTTTACTTTGTTAGCAGAATTTGGTTTGCCAATTGCCTCCTCGGCAGTAATGGGTGTATTCATCTACATTATTTTGAAGTACATACTTGGTTCTGTAATTGGTCAGGTAGGGTCGCTTCATGCTATCATAACACAATTAGACAATAGAATAAGAACAATGAATCATGACATGATAAAATTAGATCTATTAATCAGCCATGCCCTAGAACTTAAACCAGATGAAGAACGGATTGCTAGAGCAGACGGCAAGAAAGATGCTAGGAGAGATTAATGGATATTGTTACAATCGTAGAACAGTATGGATTTCCAACATTGGCGGCCATTGCCATGGGATATTTTATTTTCTTTGTTTACAGTTTTATCACAAAAGAAATGAAACCTAAACTAGGTGAGGCATCAACAGTTTTGATTGCCTTGATTGATAGAATTCGTATGTTGGATAATGATATTATTAGACTGAAGTCTAAAGTCAATACTGTTATTGAATATAAAGAAAGAGAGAAATTGCTTGGGAGCAAAAAGTCTGCCCCCAAACAAAAGTCTTAAGGTGATTAAGCGGCGTTCAAAATTTTAGTTGAAGCAATTTTGTTGCTTAATAGTTCTACGATTGAACTCTTAAGTGCTTGTGCTTCAGCAATAGAACCAGTTCCTAATACTCTTACTGTAAAGTCAATACCTCTGCCAATTAGTTTACCAGATGGTGTTTGTCTTTTCATTTTAAGATCAGCGAACTTGATTGCTCCGCCGTTTACAGAACCATTTACCATGAATGGTTGTGCTAGTGCGTAAAATACACCAATTTTTCCATTAGCGAATTCTCTAGTGTAAGTTACATATTTGTTTGATGGTCTTGCCATAGTTGTTGCCTCCTCAGACATTAAAAAGAGCGATGACATCATCGCCCTTATGTTTGGTAACATTATGCTACCCTGTTTCTCATAACTTGATAAGCAGACGCAGGACGGCCTACTGATCCAGTTGAGATAGTTTGACTACGAACATCGTAGCCTTGTTCTTTCAGTTCCCAAAGTCTGGCACCTGGACTAGAAATTTTAAATCTAGATTTAAGCATTCTAGTTGTAAAGGTTTTACCAGTACCTTTAAAGAAATGAAGAATTTTTTCATGTTGTGTGCCTTTAAAAGTTGCCATAACATTTTCTCCGTTAATTAAAGTTATCCTTATTATAGTATAGTTCAACTGAAATGTCAAGTCTGTAGGTGTCTAAGATGCAGATTGTTGTATTGCTTGGTGAAGTTCTGGAAAAGTTTCAGCAAATGACTCACGTCTATATTGGTCATGTGCTCTGGTAATGTTCTTAAATTTATGAAATAGGTCGGTGTTATCTTCGTTTAACCATTCTGTTGCTTTGCGTAATGACCAATGAGAAGAATGGTTCCATTTCTCTTTTATTATTTCTCGTACTGATTCTGGTAATACGCCTATATTGTAATGTGGTTGTCCAACAATTTTGTTTAGAAATGGTTGTTGTATCTTATTTTGTTTGCACCATGTCAAAATTCTATCTAGGTAAAATACTGTGAATACCGATACTGTCAATGAGATAGTTAAAACCTGATTAGGTGCATAACGATCCCGGATAAAAAATAAGTTAGAGGTAAATGTATTCCAATTTCCACCTTTCCTGTTATATTCAAACTGTTCTTCTATGCCATCCATACTAAATTGTATATCGACAGTCTTAAATTTATCCATAAGATCTAATAATTTTTGTGTAGGCCTTACTGAACCATTAGTTACATAGTGCAATACCATATTCTGAGCCGCGCCTGAACTAATACATTTTTCCAAAAGTTCTATGTGTTGTTCTATCTCTAGTAGAAATGGTTCTCCACCTACAATTTGTAGGTAATTCAAATTAGGCACATTATCTAACAGATTGTTCCATATTTTTTCATCTTTGTACCAATCTTGTATGCCTTGCTCTTCACCAAATATTGTTTTCCATTCTTTGATTAATTTTGTTGAAGAGTCAGGTCCGCATATCCTACATCTATAATTGCATATATTTCCTATAGAAAGTGAAATTCTTGTGCCGGCATAATGTCTAGCATTTTCTATTTGTCTTTGACTAGGTAAATTTGCATCTTCTGTTTTCCAACAGGTATCACAGGCACTTGGTCTTTCTCCTGCTTCTAATCTCCTTTGCAAATCTAAAACTGCCGGATTTATTCTGTACTGTTCGACTGTATAATTTTGCAAATTAATTTTTGGAAACTGTGCAGGGTCTATAATACAACACGGTTTCATATTTCCACTTGGACTAATGTCTAAGCCATGGTTGGCATGACTACACTTATTGCTTTTCATAATGTTATTTACAGTGATTTGGCTCTGTCCGACATGATTTGTACCATCTGTGCAAATCCTGTGGCTCTATTCATGCTGAGAATTGTAGTCATCTGTAGTGGATCAAAGTCTTCTAATTTTAATTTAGAAGCAGTTTTATTGTCTATAGAATTGTAAATGTCAGTCAGTATGTAAGCATAACCAGATGCCGTCAATGCGTTTGAATATGCTTTCCATTTACCGTCTTCATAGTCTACGAACATATCATATTGACATTTGGTTACTTTAGTTTCAGCAGTACAAAGTTCTTGACTTAAAGGATCTAACCGTAATTTTTCGCCTAGGTCTTTTACAATATACTCATACAATTCAAAACCTTGAAATAAAGATAGATTGTCTACCCATTCTTGTATCTTTGGTATCATTTGTCCTCTTGCAGTTGTACTTTTAGTGGATATCCTAAGTTCCGTGCTTCATTGGTTACTTCAGTTGCTTTTTGTTCTGCAATCTCGTACGGAAGTGTTGCCACAGTTGCTTGACCTGATTCATGTACTTTCATTGTGAGTTCGTAAGACACTTCATTTGATTTTCGAAATATTTCTTTGAGTGTTCTAATAACAAAGTCCATCGGTGTTACATTGTCGTTGTAATACACCACGTGCCACAAGTTAGGTTCTTGTACGATTATGTCTTCTTTTGTTCTTTCTTTAATACCAACTTGTTCTGACATTTGTTCTCTTAGTTGCCTTTTAATAACTTCAATGTATTGCATTAATAATATATTAGGATCACTCATATGTCAACTCCTTGTATGTGGGGGAAATTACTCCCCCACACGTTGTTATTTTATTGTTATTGATCTTGGTTTCTTGTGTTCTGGTATAATTTTTTCCAGTTCAACAGTAAGTAAACCATCTTTAAGTTCAGCACCAAGTACTTCTACATCATCAGCAATAGTAAATGTTCTTGTGAACTTTCTTTTACTAATGCCTTTGTATATTGTGCCTTCCTTTTCTTCTTCATCTGTATGGATAGACTTGACTGTAAGAGTGTTATCTGCGTACTCTACGTCTATGTCTTTTTTACCAAATCCAGCAAGTGCCAACTCTATATTGTAAGTGTAGTCGCCTGTTCTCACAATATTGTATGGCGGATAGTTGCCTAGATGATTACCATTCAGTTTGAAATCATTTTCAAACATTCGTTCGAAAACGTCAAAGGTATGATCAAAACCAACTGTAAGTGGTCTTAATTGATTAAAGATTGAGGGTGAATTTCTTGTCATTATTATCTCCTTTTTAAGCAAGTTAATTCTATGTAGATCCAATTATGCAATCTACAATATTATTTATACATTATATATAAGCATGATTTCTAAAATTACAAGAGTCAATGTAATATTTTTTAGATAGTGTTGTAAAAATACAACACTAAGAGCGGTATTTTAATTGATTAAGGCGTTTGCGTGTGTTTCTTATGCCACGTTTTTTTGCAAGTCTTTTTAGTAAAGGTTTAGGTTGGAATGCTTCTCTGTCTTTAAGTTCTTTGAAAAATCCATCACGTATCATCATTTTTTTAATTTTTCTATATGCTCTCATACAGTCCTCACCTTCCCGTACTTTAACAGAATATCCTTGAAACTCCTCTCTGGGAGTGTATGGTTTTTTGTGTTTGCGTTCGAAAGGTTTGTCTTGATAGTTTGCTTTGTGTTTTTGCTGTCTATGATACGCCATTTGTTTTCTTTGCTTGTTTGTATATTAATTTAGCCTCTATTGTAGCATCATCTGTCGCTTTGTCAATCACTAACTTCTCAAGTCCATTTTTAACACTATTGGTAATATCATATTGATATGGCACCAGCAACTTTTCTAATATAGTTCTCACACTTCTAGCACCAGTTTTCATCTGTACGGATTTCTTTGCTATTGCGGCCACACCAGCAGTTGATATTTCTAATTTAACTTTGTCTAATGAAAATAGATATTGGTATTGCTTAATAATATTATTTTTAGTTTTGGTAATAATGTCAATAATGTTTTGTTCGCTCAATTCTTCACAATAGGTAATGTGTCCGAACCTGCCAATTAATTCTGGTATTAAACCAAACTTAACAAAGTCATCTGGCTCTAGTGAATACTCATCTTCTTTTTTATCCAGGCCACTCATAAAACCAATTGATGTGCCTGCCGTTCTATTTTTTGCTACTTGATCTATGCCAACAAATGCTCCGCCACAGATGAATAATATGTTTGTGGTATCAACTTCTATAAATTCTGCGTTTGGATGTTTTCTACCACCAGTGGGCGGCACTCTTAGTTTTGATCCTTCTATCACTTTTAACAATGCTTGTTGTACACCTTCGCCTGATACATCTCTAGTGATTGATGTATTTTCACTTTTGCGTGATATTTTGTCTATTTCATCTAAAAATATTATACCTTGTTCTGCTTTTTCAACATCGAAGTCACATACTTGTAACAGCCTACTGACTATGCTTTCTACATCGTCACCAACATATCCAGACTCTGTAAGTGTAGTGGCGTCAGCAATGGTAAACGGCACATCTAAATATTCTGCTATTGTTTTTGCCATTAGTGTCTTACCAGAACCTGTTGGACCAACCATTAGTATATTTGATTTATCTATTGTGACATCTCTACTTGGTCTAAAGATTCTTTTATAGTGATTGGCAACGGCCACACTTATACTCATCTTAGCATCTTCTTGTCCTATGACGTGTTCGTTCAAATATTCTGTAATCAGCATAGGATCATATTTGCTAATTCCTGTCTCTGCTTTCTTTTCTAATTCAACTTCTATTTCTTTATTGAGTATGTTAGAACACAAATCGACACATTCATTACATATAGCAACCTCGTTGCCAACAATCATTTTCTTTACTTCGTCTCTGCTCTTGCCACAGAAATCGCAGTACACACTTTCTTTTGCTTTAGTTTTATCAGCCATTGATATTCCTCAATATAAAATCCTTAGTTTTGTTTATGTATTCATCTCTGTTGTCTTGGTTTTGGTAATTAAAAACTTGAACTTCCTTATCAATAAAACTTGAGGTCAACCATGCTTGTCTCACTGGGCATTTTGCATAGTCAACAATAATCTTATCAACTTTAGGATAGATATCGTGGACATAATCTATTATTTCTCGATTGCTTAAATTTTTATCATCAACCATATACACAGTAAATTCTTCTCCATCATGTTCATATTCTTTTACCACATCTGTCATTACTTCTTTATCAACACATACAAAGGCGAAACTTGGTCCTTTAGATTCATAAATGTCCGGGGGTGTTACAATGACTACTTTATCTTGCATAAGTGCTATTCTAAGTTTTTAATGTAAGTGTTGACAGCCTCTTGATCTGCCTCACTTAGTTGTTCTATTATAACACTTCCTTCACGTATCTTGTCAACTAAATCTTTTATTCGTTGCTCTGTTCTTTTTCTGTATTCATCTTGACTTAAAGGTTTTGCTTGTTTAACATTTTTAGGTTTACCCCAGTAGTCATTTGCTGGTATAAATTTACCTTCTTCTTCATCAAAAATTTCTTTTGTCTTTGTTCGCTCCATGGTAAGCGAATTAACTTTTTCTTGTGTTTTAACTTGTCCATGAATTGGATTGTTGTCTGCCTGTGCTTCAAACACTTTACCAAGTTGTTCTTTTAAACTTGCTATTTCATCTTGTAGTGCTTTAACCTTTTCAGTATTTTCCACTTCAATATATTTGATCACTTCTTTTTCAACAGGAACTTCTCTTTCTATGATTTGCTCTACAGGTATAACTGTTTCTTTCTCTACAATTTTTTCAACAGGAACTTCTACTATCTTTTCCTGTATAACAATTTTTTCAACAGGCACTTCTACTATTTTTTCGATAGTTTTGAATACAGGAACTTCTTTTATAACTTCCTTTACAACCTCTTTAATAATAGGTTTATCTACAATTCGATCACTCATTCTTTTTTTTTGGTCCTCTTGTGTAATTATCTCGTTTGCGTAATAAGTTTTATGTCCAGCACCTTCGAAGTTCCAACCATATCTCTGTTTTAGACTCATGTTGGCCGCTATCAGTAAAAGTACCGCTAGTGGATCAAACACAAATATGATTAGAAGTATTACATAAGTTACCACTCTTTCTAAATCAATATTGTCATCACCAGGCACAAAAAGTTTTGCAAGATACTTGATCGGTCCTACTTCAACTTCTATCTGTTTTATTTCACTTTGTAAAACAAATTTTTCTTCTGTTAGATTAGATATCTTATCATAGGATAATTCGATATAGCCTTCTAGTTGTATAATTTTTGCATCTATTGATTCTGTTTTGTCTCCTGCTTGAACACTTAGTTCAGTGATGCTAGAGTTTATTTTATCAATCTGTGGTTGATATTGTGCTTTAATACCTTCTATTGTTTCACCTAAATTATTTTGTATGTTTTGTATTTCATTGTTTGCTTTGTTAATAATTTTAGTTTCGTTTGCTCTTGCGGCTGTAATTTTGTCGTCCCATTGCTTTTTGCCAAATGCAGTCTTTCTGCTTTCTAAGAGTTGATCAACAATATCTTTGGTTCTTCGTTGTTCGCTCGTAATAAGATCTTTCTGTATCTGTATGTTATTATTTGCTTGTTCAGTTGCAGTCGCTATGTCTTTATCTATCCTTGCATAGATCTGTTCTAGTTTGTCATCTTGTGTATCAATAAGTGTGTCTACTCTTTCATCCGATGGAACATTCATTCTATCCAAATCAACTTGCCATTTTTCTATCTTAGCATTTTCTCTTACTAGACTTTCGTCAATTTGATTTATCTTGTTTGTAATAATGCTTGACGGTGCAGTCTGTTCAACGTGTGCTTTAGATAGGAATCCAAAGATACCCATAGATGTGATTACCATTAGTATTATTATTGCAGTGGTGAGATATGCTTTGAGAAGGCGAGGTATGGTTTCCCAATTTTGATACAGCCAACTGGCAGTGACTAACTTGGCAACCTCCAGTACCGACCCCATTATCACAATAGGCCAAAATGCCGCGGCAAATATTGCAGTTAATCCTAGTACTGAATAATAGATTGCTACGGTAGATATTGCTAGTGCCGTAAGGAAAGTAAGCAAAATTAAAAACATAACGTACTTATCCTATATTGGGGGTGGTTAAATGTTAATGTATATCTTAATCGTCTGGATCAGTTGATACATCACTAATCAAAGTCTGTCCTAATACAGTTACAGTGACATCATCATATGCTTGTCCAAATGTAACAGGATTAGTTGCAGTTACTTCAGTTGCTTGTGATATTCCGCTACCTGTTGCTGGTAAAAATAATTTTCTTATTTCTTTGATAGAGTTAGATCCAGCGGCTCCTGTGCCATTGCCTAAACAAATACCAATCACCACAGACTCTTTAATTAATGTTGTGTCATTAATTGCAGTTGATCCGTCAACTGATGTTCCGCCTATTGCTAGTGCTTCTGGTTGTTCGTATGCTACTGAAAATTCTAATGACGTTGCGTTTGCATCACCATTTGCTTCTATGATCTCAATATCAAATATCTCGCAGTTTGCGTGTTTTTGTAGTTGCCTAACAACATTTTCCCATCTCATGTTGCCTCTTTCTCTTTCAAGAGCAGTTGCATTAGTTGTTGGTAAAGTTGAATTTCTTACACTTGATGAGTCACCAGCGGCTGTGTTGTAGTAGTATTTGACACCATCTACCCTGCTTGGGTTTGGAGTAACAGAACCAGCAGTTGTGGCAGTACCCGTTGGATATCCTGACATATTAATTGCTACTCTGTAGTATTTTTTTACTGGTGCGCCTGTACCTCTGTATGACCACATAATATAAGATCCTTATTGTTAGTTGTATTTATTTATACAAGATATAAAAATCTTTTATCAGAGTATTTTCCAAAAACCTGCTTTGTTTCTGCAGGCAGTGGCTGAATTAAGGACAAGTTTGTTGTTAATCTGTAGTGAATTATTAAATTTCCTGCAATCCCTGTGATAATCATCTACAAATGTGTAGGAAGGAGTGATTGCACCCCAGTTGCCATTGTCACTTGACCATGCAAGACTGGCACCTGATCTGTTGTGTTCTAATGCTTCTTGCAATATTGCTTGGTGTGTATCTTTTTCCATGTCAGTGATACCTGGAGCACCAAGAGTAAGTCCTATGTTACATAATAATAAGAAACAGGCAAGGTTCATTGTGCCATACTCCTTGCGTGAAGTTGATCAGTTGCTAGATTTTTTGCCTTTGCTTCTACTTGTATATCAAAATTATCCCAAAAAGACAATGCCCAATCATTGACAGCATCATTCGGCAGTAAGTCTGAATGTGCTCTAAGTTTTTGCTTCTTGCAACCACGTTCAAGTAAGTCTTTAATATTGTGCATCTGCGTGTGTGTTTTGTCACCTAGTTCTGCAGGAGCCAAGTGTTCATCACGTGAATAAGAATAGTGCATGGTTGGCCTTACACCACGCCATGAATCTATTACACGTTTCACTCTGTCATCATCTGGTTCAATATATTCTTCGTCTCTGATCCAATGGTGATGAATGTCCATCACAAGTGCAACATCTTTCTCAAGTTCTAATGAAGCATCTAGTCCCCAACCCATTTCATCATTTTCTATTGTAATAAGATTCCTTGCTTCAGGTGTAAGACGTGGTAATGCTTTACGGATACCTTCCGGACCTTGCCTACCTGATATATGTACATTAATCTTGCAACCATCTTGGAAAGACTTGCCAAAACCCATCATGCGTGCCATTGATGCATGATACTCAAATTCTTCTATGCTACGATCTACAATCTCCGGCGTGGCAGATGCAAGGACAGTAAACTGGCCAGGATGAAAAGATATCTTTACATCTAGTTCACGAGCAAGGTCACCACATATTGCAAAATGTTTTTCGCAGTATGCCTTCACATCAGGCTTGGACCAATAATATTTCCAAGTGTTTTCTGTTGCCACAGGAAGTATTGGTGATGATATGCGACACATTCTACGTTCAGGTGCAAGATTACCTACCTTAGTAATAAGATTTTTTATTGCTTCTATGTTGTGATGAAACACAAATTGTAGTTTGTCCTCTGCTTCATCTTTGTGTTCATTCAACCAACGTACAGTGGTTGCTCTTGTATTGAAAGGGCGTTGGAATTCTTCTAGTTGTTTCTTCTTAAGTGTCTGATCATAATGAAACCATTGACAGCAAAATCCTAGGCGTTGAATCATAATCTAATTGTACACTAGTTTCGTGATATGTCAAGTGGTATTATGAACGTTTCCAAAAATCATCTAGTGGATTATCTGGTAATCCTAAATCACGTTTTCTTTTGATTTCTGCTCGTTCACGTTCCTCTTTCGTGGGTACAGTTGAGTCGTCGGTGGAAGCCATTAATTTGTTTGATAAGTGTATATGCCGGAATCAATAAGTTTTTGTTTATTTGCTAGATGTTCATCCTTGATGTCATCTTTTGATTGTCCTTTGTACTCTACCGCATATCCTTTATCGATCATTTCCTTGTTCAAGTTAAGTTCACTGCCATCTTCTTTGATGTAGATAACATCAGCAAGAACTCTACCAAACTTTCCTGTTTCGTCATCATCATCACATCTAAGTATAACATTATTTTTAGCAGTTTTCAATAGATCTTTAAGATATGCTTTGGATAACAATCCGCGATACTTTTCTTCTTTATCTCTTGTACGGGATTCCGGAGTGTCCATACCAGTCATCCTACATCTTTGTTTTAAGTAGATGTCAAATCCTAAATCTAAAGTGCAATCAAATGTGTCACCATCTAAAACTCTGGTAACCTTTGCTTTATAATCTGTCATGTTATTATTTATTGAAAGTGGGGCGTTCTGTTGCCAGGTGCCCCGTCCCCCGCTAACCTAATAAATTAGGCCGCAAGTGCTAGATTTTCATCTGCGTTTATTGTTTTGGCCGTAACCTCGTTCCAACTGGGTAAACTCCATATGGCTTTCCAAACACGTCGATTCTATTTCACCCCCGAAAGGGATTACATAAGCCACCAA
>TARA_B100001778_G_scaffold241631_1_pt1 | contig 12442 bp, 11 predicted proteins | sample TARA_B100001778 | Tara Oceans TARA_B100001778 (sample SAMEA2623826) | marine metagenome | biome: marine biome (ENVO:00000447); feature: deep chlorophyll maximum layer (ENVO:xxxxxxxx); material: "saline water (ENVO:00002010), including plankton (ENVO:xxxxxxxx)" | depth 40 m
TCAACAGCTACCTTGATATAGTTATCGGTATATCCAAAAATTTTATCATTTTTCAAATATTCAAATAACACCGGCCTTGATGATTTGATAAATTTATTTTGATGCTCCTCCAGTATTTTCTTAGAAAAATTTCTAAGGATCAAGCTTCTCTTTAATCGTATTTTTTTATCAACTTTATTTTCAAAATTTATAGCCCGCGTATTTGCTCTTTCTGAGTATGTAAATACATGTAGATATGAAATATTCAATTTTTTAACGAACTGAAGAGTTTCATTAAAATTATCATCTGATTCACCAGGAAAACCAACAATTATATCGGCACCAATCGTTGCATCTGGTATTAAATCTTTAATTACTGAAACGCATTCAAGATATCTTGACCGCTTGTACCTTCTTTGCATTAAAGTTAAAATCTCATCTGATCCAGATTGTAGTGGAATATGAAAATGGGGCATGAATTTATTTGATATTGAACAAAACTCAATAATTTCTTTGCTAAGTAAATTTGGTTCTATGGAAGATATTCGCAGTCTATCAATATTAAGCTTATCAAGCTCTTGAATTAAATCGAAAAAGTTTTCACCTGCTTGCTTACCAAAATCTCCAATATTAACACCCGTAAGGACTAATTCTTTTGCGCCTTCATCAATTGCCTGATTAGCAAGATTAATGGTTTTTCTTATTGAATCACTTCTGCTTTTTCCCCTTGCTAGAGGAATAGTGCAAAACGAACAAACATAATCGCAACCATCTTGGATTTTTAAGTACGATCTGGTTCTATCACCAATTGAATAAGAAGGAATGAAAGTATTTATCTCTTTAATATCTGAACTAATAACATTACTACCGTTGCCAAGATTGAGCTTATCGAGCTCATTTAATAAATTAAATTTTTTTTCTGACCCTACTACTAGATCTACGCCTTTTATACTTGATATCTCATTGGGATTCAACTGTGCATAGCAACCAATTACAGCTATTTTTGAATTAGGGTTGGATCGTTTTGCTTGACGAATTAGTTTTCGCGCCTCTTTATCTGCATTATCTGTTACAGAGCATGTGTTCAATATATAGAAGTCAGCATATTCATTATATTTTACTCTTTCAAAACCTCTACTCAGAAAATCTTTAGATATCATGGAGGTTTCTGAAAAGTTTAGCTTACACCCCATTGTATGAAATGCAATTTTTTTGTAATCAGCGCTCATAAATAAATGGTAAAATTGTTTGCAAATTTAATCAAATATGATTTCACAGTTATACTAGTAATTTGTACATTTTAAAATGTCATCAAAAAATAAAATTGAAGAGCTGCGAGAAAAAATTAACTCTCTTGATGATAGAATTATCAAATTACTTGAAGAGCGTTTTTCAATTTCTAAAGAAATTGGAAAAATAAAGTTCAATTCTGAAAGCGCTATTTTAGATAAGAATAGAGAACGCGAAATTATTAATCGTCTTGATATGAATACAAAAATTATTAGTAAAGAATCAGTGGATATGATTTATCAAAATATTTTCAAGGTATCTCGAGAAATTCAATCAATAAAAAAATAAGTTTGGTAACAGTATTAAAAATGATTAATATTCGTTTATGATTTACACAATAACAAAAAACTATTTTAGCAGCTATTACTTTTTTACCCATGGGAGGGTTTTGTAATAAAAGGTATATCTGCTTTTATTGATTATTCAAAACCCCGGTCATTATCGGGGTTTTTTTTTATATAAAAAATAGGAAATAAAATGAAATCCATAGGAATCCAAGGAGGAAAAGGAAGCTTTTCGGAAGAAGCTGCAAATCAATTTGTCTTAAATCACGGAATTGACGATTTTAAAATCGTGTATCAAATATCTTCTGCTAGTGTACTAGATGGTTTGGATAGAGGTAAAACAGATTTTGGAATTATAGCAATGGAAAATGCTCAGGGAGGTGTTGTAATTGAAAGCATTGAGGCGCTTGCAAAATATAAATGCACCATCGTTGAAATGTTTCATATTTCCGTTGATCAGAATCTTCTGGGTGTAAAAGGAACAAATGTTGGCGACATAACTGAGATACATTCACACCAACAAGCTTTAAGACAATGTAAAGATTTTTTGAGCGAGTATTTTTGGACAAGACCTTTGATTGAGGAAGATGATACCGCTGAGTCCGCTAGAAGACTTTCGGAAGGAACGCTTCCCAGTACGTCTGCTGTAATTGCTAATAAGGCATGTGCTGAGCTGTATGGTTTAGAAATACTAAAAGAAAGCATTCACGATCTAAAGCATAATCTTACTTTATTTCTTGGATTAACAAAGTTGAAATAATTATGAAAAGCGTCGGCATAATTGGTTTTGGGAGATTTGGAAAAATTCTAGCAAGTATTTTGCAAAAAGGATATTCAATATCTGCGTATGACTTAAAAGAAACTCACTCTACATCAAATGTAAATTTTTGTAGTCTAGATAGAGTACTGGATGAGCGAGTTGTTTTTATTGCAGTACCAATAAGAAATTTCAAAACATTAATTAAGGATATATCACCTAAGCTCAAAAATGGAACGACATTAATTGACGTATGCTCTGTTAAATCATTCCCAGTTAATGTAATGCTAAAGTATGTTAGTCAAGATATTGGAATCATCGCAACTCATCCAATGTTTGGCCCAGACTCATTTACAACAAATACTAAATTAAAAATGATGATGTCTAATGTTCGTGATCCTTATAGCTTATTCATTCCATGGAGTGAGTATTTTTCAAATCAAGGAATAGATATAATTGAAATGTCACCAGATGAACATGACCGTCTTGCAGCAAGAAGTCAAGGAATAACGCATTTTTTGGGAAGAATGCTTAAACAATTTGGTATAAAAAAAACACAGATAGACACTCAAGGCTTCAAAGATTTACTAGATTTAGTAGAACAAACATGCAACGATACGTGGGATTTGTATACAGACCTACAGCTATACAATCCGTATACGCTTGATACAATTTCTGAGCTTAGAAAGTCTACAGAATCACTTGATAAACAACTAAGGGAAATTAAAAATGTGGAAAAAAGATAGCTGGAAAGACTATAAAGCGCTCCATTTACCTCACTATGAAGATGTAAATCAGTTGAATAACGTTTTAGGGACGTTAAAAGATTTTCCGCCTTTGGTTTTTGCTGGTGAGGTTAGGTCATTGCGAAAATCTCTTTCTGAAGTTGCAGAGGGAAATGCATTTTTACTTCAAGGCGGTGATTGCGCAGAGAGCTTTTCTGAATTTCGCGCTGATAATATTCGTGATACATTTCGCGTAATTTTGCAAATGGCAGTAATCCTTACATCTGGGACAAACCTTCCCATCGTCAAAGTAGGTAGAATGGCTGGCCAATTTGCAAAGCCACGGTCTAGCCCGACTGAAATAAAAAACGATGAAGAACTTGAAAGCTACAGAGGAGATATAATCAATGGTATTGAATTTGACAAATCTCTTCGCAAACCAAACCCCGAGCGCATGCTAAAAGCATACTCTCAATCAGCATCAACACTCAATTTGTTGCGCGCTTTTGCTGATGGAGGATATGCTGATTTACGTTATGTCAATTCGTGGAATATGGGTTTTTTAAAATCAGGTACCGAATATGAGAGATACAGAAATCTGGCAAACAAGATTCAAGAGAGTCTTAATTTTATGGAAGCTCTTGGAGTAACTCCAAACAACACCCCTCAACTCACTAAGACAGAATACTATACATGTCACGAAGCTTTACTTTTGCCCTATGAAGAAGCATTAACAAGAGAAGACTCAACTACTGGTGATATTTATGACACCTCTGCTCATTTTGTATGGATAGGCGACAGAACGCGATTCGAAAATAGTGCGCATGTTGAATTTTGCAGTGGGATCGAGAATCCAATAGGTGTTAAGTGTGGTCCAACATTAGACCATGACGAATTAATAAAAATTTTAGATAAGCTTAACCCTGATAATTCACCAGGTAGGGTGACTTTAATTTGTCGCTATGGAAATGAGAAAGTTCAGGATTACCTCCCTGCCCTAATAAAACGAATTTCCAATGAGGGGAGGGTGGTGATATGGTCATGTGATCCAATGCATGGGAATACTGTTAAAAGTTCTGATGGTACAAAAACTAGACCATTTGAAAATATCCTAACCGAAGTGAAGAATAATATTAAAATTCATAATTCTCTAGGCAGCTGGTTTGGAGGAATCCATCTTGAAATGACCGGTCAAAATGTAACCGAATGCACTGGCGGGATAGATGATATATCAGAATCTGATCTAAAAGATAGATATCACACACATTGCGACCCAAGACTTAACGCTAATCAAGCTATCCAACTTGCTTTCTTAATCGCAGATGAACTAAAGAATAATGCCGGTTAAAGGAACATTGACCCTGCCTGGTGATAAATCTATATCACACAGATCTGTTATGCTTGCTGCTCTATCTGATCAACGATCAAAAATTAAGAATTTATCTAATGGTAAAGATGTAAAGTCAACAATTTCCTGTTTAAAGAATTGCGGAATTGATATTGAATATTCATCGGGGTCCTATTTTATTAGTGGCGGGAGATTTAAACAACCAATAACCGATTTAGATTGTGGAAATTCTGGAACAACTATGAGATTGCTCATCGGTCTTCTTGCAGGTCAAGGAATAAATGCCAATTTCGTTGGTGACAAGTCTCTTTCAAGTAGACCTATGCAAAGAATAATTGATCCCTTAAATAAAATGGGTCTTAATATCAAAAGCAACAAAACAATGCCACCCATACGCATTTCTAAGAGCAAGCTAAAAGGAATAGATTATGTAATGCCAATTGCAAGCGCGCAATTAAAATCAAGCATCCTTCTTGCTGCGCTTGGCGCAAAAACAAATACAACGATAAAAGAAAGTATAGTTTCTAGGGATCATACAGAGATTATGTTAAAAAATATTGGGGTCAACCTTTATAGAAAAGGTGGATCAATATCTGTAGAACCTTGTAAAAAATTTCTACCTCAAAATATTTCAGTTCCTGCTGACCCATCAACAGCAGCTTTCTTTATTGGCGCTGCAGTCTTAATACCCGAATCGAAATTACTAATTACAAACCTGCTTTTAAATGAGACTCGAATTGGATTTTTAAGGGCATTAGAAAAAATGGGGTGTTCATTTAATTATCATAATATTCGTAACGAATCTGGCGAAAAAATAGGTGACCTAGAAGTACGTTATCACAAGTTATTCGGTATTGAAATAAACAAATCTGAAATCCCCTCTATCATTGATGAAATACCAATTCTTGCACTGATTGCTTCACAAGCTGAAGGCACAACAATCGTTAGCGGAGCTGAGGAGCTTAGAGTGAAAGAATCTGATAGGGTTGAAGCAATATGTACAAACTTAAAAGCGATTGGAATTAACGTAGTTGAAAAACCTGATGGGTTCACAATTAGGGGTGGTTCAAAAATTCAATCTGGTGATGTTGTGACGTTTAACGATCATCGTATTGCAATGACTTTCCATATTGCGTCAATTATTTCTGGTAAAGAAATAAAGTTGGACAACGCAGAGTGTGTTAACATTTCCTTTCCAGCTTTCTTTAAAACAATAGAAAATATAGTACGATGAAAAAATTTTCAGTAATTGGTTCACCAATTGAACACAGTCTAAGCCCATACTTGCATCAAGAAATATATAAAGAAATAGGAAAGAAAATTATTTCAACTAAAGTACACGTTAGTAAAGCAAAGCTTCGTACATTTGTTAATAATCACAAAAATGATTTTTATAACGTAACAATTCCTCACAAAGAAAAGATATTGCCTTTTCTAGAAAGTGTTGATGTTTCAGCGGATGAAATAGGCGCAGTAAATTGCGTAGCAAAATTAAAAGGTTATAATACAGACTGGATTGGCTTTAAAAAAGCTATGGATGAGAACAGTATCAAATTGAAGAATAAAAATTGTATTATTCTTGGTGCAGGGGGAGCCGCGCGTGCTGTAGCGTATGCATTAATTAAATCAGAGTGTAATTCAATAACAATATTGAACAGGTCAGAAAACAGAAAGCAAACTATTTGTAAATGGATTGATCGCTTTGGAAATTTCAACGCTAATTTAAATGAAGCTGATATAATTATAAACTGTACTCCAGTTGGAATGTGGCCAAATCTAAATGACCTGCCAGTTTATAATGGTACAATTTCATCAAATCAGGTTGTGGTAGACACCATTTATAATCCTTACGAAACCGCATTTTTAAATTATGCGAAAAAGGCTGGAGCTAAGGTAATTAATGGGATAGATATGTTTATTTTACAAGGATTAGCTTCGATAAATATTTGGGAAAAAAAAGATATAACGCAAAAAGTTAATTTTAAAAAAATTAAAAAGGTATTAAAGGCAAAACTATGCTAAAAAGATTACAGTTTTTAACGTCAGGTGAATCACATGGAAAAGGACTCCTTGGAATTCTAGATGGACTGCCAGCGGGACTCGAGATAAATGAAGAATATATTGACCGTCAGCTTAAGAGGCGTCAAATGGGGCATGGAAGAGGTGGTCGGATGAAAATTGAAAAAGATCATGCACAAATATGGGGCGGAGTTAGACATGGACTAACACTAGGATCACCTATTGGAATACTCATAGATAATCTTGATTGGAAAAACTGGACAAAAAAGATGTCAGTTGAACCTGTAAATGAAAAAATAAAACCGGTGACTCTACCCCGACCTGGTCACGCAGATCTTGCCGGGATACATAAGTATGATTTTGATGACATTAGAAATATTCTTGAAAGGTCAAGCGCAAGAGAAACAACCATGCGCGTAGCGCTAGGATCTGTTTGCAGGAAACTTCTTGAAGAGGTTGGTATAAGCGTTGGAAGTCGAGTTGTTCAAATACACAATGTAATAGATAAATCGAAATATGAATTAATGCCAGATAATATAAATGATAGGGCCGATAAATCACCAGTTAGATGTTTAGAAGCTCAAGCTGAAAAAGAAATGATAGAGGTAATCGATAAAGCAAAAAAAGCGGGTGATTCTGTTGGAGGTGTATTTGAAGTTATTGCTACAGGAGTACCGTATGGTCTTGGGTCGTATACACAATGGAATAATAAACTTCAAGCACGAATATCTACAATGATGATGAGTATAAATGCATTTAAAGGTATAGAAATAGGTAGTGGATTTAAAAGCGCATCCCAATTTGGCAGTAAGGTTCATGATGAAATTGGATACCATGATGGAAAATTTACTAGGTACACAAATAATGCTGGAGGTGTTGAAGGTGGCATGAGTAATGCGCAGCCAATTGTTCTTTGGATGTCAATGAAACCAATTTCTACACTTATTAAACCGTTAAGATCGGTTGATATAATAACTCATGAGGAAAAAAATGCTCATAAAGAAAGAACGGATTCATGTGCAGTTCCAGCAGCATCAGTTGTTTCTGAAAGTATGCTCTGCATAACTCTTGTAGATGCACTCCTTGAAAAATTTGGTGGAGATAGTGTCAACCAATTAAAATCCCATATGAAAAGTTCGGCAAAATATTGAAAAAAATATTTTTAATTGGCATGATGGGTTCAGGAAAAACAACTATTGGTAAATTATTAGCTGAAAAACTAAATGTTAATTTTGAAGATTTGGACGAAATGATTACAGTAGAATATGGTCTATCAATCAATGAGATTTTTTCAAAGTATGGTGAGACTACTTTTCGAAGCGCGGAAAGTAATGCTCTTATAAGCTCTACGGGCAATGTTATATCTTGCGGTGGAGGAATTATTCTAGATAAAAAAAATAGAGACTATATAAATAAAGGGTTGTCATTTTTTCTAAACGTAAAATTAGCAGAATTAGAAAAAAGACTTAAACATCAAAATAGCAGACCATTGTTGGATAATGATAATCTTAAAAAAACACTCAATTCGATATGGGAAAAAAGAGAAAAAATATATTTACAAACCGCGAATCATTCTATTAATGTTGATAGTCAATCACCGAATGAGATTGTGCAAACAATTTTAGGATACATAAAATGAGTGATATTATTGTCGATCTAGATCTTAGATCTTATAAAATAATTGTAAAGAGTGGCGCGCTAAAATCTTTTCCTAGCTATTTAAAGCCCCATGATAATATCAAAAATTTTGTGTTAATTACCCATGGCTCAATAATGAAACTTTATGGATCTAATCTTAAAAATAATCTAGAAAGCTTGGGCTACGATATTGTCGAGATTGTTTTGCCTGACGGTGATGATTCAAAAGATTTAGAAATTTATAATAAAATAATTACCAAGATGATCGAATCTAATTGTGATAGAACATCAGTAGTTATTGCGCTTGGCGGAGGTGTAGTTGGGGATATATCTGGTTTTGTTGCATCATCGTTCATGAGGGGAATTAATTATTATCAAGTTCCAACTACGCTCCTAGCTATGGTGGATTCTTCTATAGGTGGGAAAACAGGTCTCAATTTTTCCAGAAAAAAGAATATTATTGGTTCAATTTACCAACCTGTATCTGTAATCGTTGATCCAGATTTGCTAGATACATTACCATTCAATGAGAAGGTTTCAGGTTTAGGTGAAATAATAAAATATGGCGCTATAAATGACCGTAATTTCGTAAATAAATTGCATGAATGGGTTAAAGATATTGAAAGTTTTCCTTATATTGAAGCGATTGAAAGATGTTGCCAAATAAAAGCTGAAATTGTCACAAAGGATGAAAAAGAAACTGATCTAAGAAGAGTGCTGAACTTTGGGCATACAATTGGTCATGCATTAGAATCGTATTTTGGATTTCAAAATTTACGTCACGGTGAAGCAGTTTCTTTTGGAATGATATGTTCAACATATATCTCATTCAAAAAGGGGTTTATAGATACTGGGGAGTATAATTTATTAATAGAAACTATTAACCAATTGCCACTACCTAAACTAAGCAAAGTAGATCCTGATAAAATAATGCATTATATTAATTTTGATAAGAAGAACGAGAACGGAAAGCTTAATTTTGTACTCTTGGATGGACTGGGCAAAGCCAAAATATCTCAAGAAGTATCGAGTTCAGAAATATTAGAATCCTTAAAGGTGTTAAGTGAATATTAAAGTAATTAATGGACCAAATTTAAATTTGCTTGGGAAACGAAACATAAATGTCTATGGCAAAGAAACATTAAACGAAATTAGAAACTGGCTTGAATCTAAAGCGGGCGATGAGGTTCTTATTGAATGGTTTCAGTCAAATCATGAAGGTAAAATCATTGATGAAATACATAATTCTTTAAATTGTGAGGGCATTATTATAAATCCAGGAGCCTTTACGCACTATTCTTACGCGATAAGAGATGCTATTGAATCTGTCGAAATACCAACAGCTGAGGTTCATTTAAGCGATATAAACAATAGAGAGGATTTCAGAAAAAAATCAGTAATTAAAGACGTATGCATTGGACAAATATCTGGTCTTGGTAAAGTTGGATATCTGAATGCTGTTAAAATGATTATTGATTATAAAAACTGAACAGATAATGTTTAATTTTTAAAACTTAAAATTGTTTTCTCAATAATTTTGCAGCATTCCAGCAGCTCTGACTGGTTAATGGTTAGAGGAGGAGCAAATCTAATTATATTCCCATGGGTTGGTTTTGCAAGCAATCCATTATCTTTTAAAGCATGACAAATATCTAGTGCTGTTGAACTTAAAGGTGAGTCATTAACCACTAATGCATTTAAAAGACCCTTGCCTCTAACAATATTTAAAAGATCACTTTTTTGAATTATCTTATTCATCTCTTCTCTAAATAACTTACCGAGTTGAAATGCATTTTCAGGTAACCCCTCTTCTATAATTACTTCAAGAGCAACTTGAGCTACTCTACAAGCTAGTGGATTTCCTCCATACGTTGAACCGTGCTGACCTGGTTTTATAGTTAACATAATTTCATCTGAGCTTAGCACTGCGGATATAGGCAAAATCCCACCTGATAATGCTTTGCCTAAAATTAGAATATCTGGTTTAATGTTGGCATAATCGCTGCATAGCATTTTTCCAGTTCTACCCAATCCAGTTTGAACTTCATCAGCTATAAATAGAACGTTATTTTCTTTACAAAGATTGTATGCTTCATTCAAATATCCTTCATCTGGGACAATAACCCCCGCCTCACCTTGAATAGGTTCAACCATAAAACCTGCTACATTTTCATCCTTTAACGCATTTTTAAGGGAACTTAAATCATTGTAAGGGATAATTTCAAATCCTGGCATAAACGGGCCATAATCTTCAAAACAGTCTGGATCGGTTGAGGATGAGCAAGCTGCAAGTGTTCGACCCCAGAAGTTACCCTCCGCAAATAGAATTTTTGCTTCATTCTTTTTTGTCCCTTTGACTTTATATGCCCATTTTCTGCATAACTTTAAAGCAGTTTCGCCGCCCTCAACTCCAGTATTCATAGGAAGAACTTTATCGTATCCAAATAACGAAGTTATATATTCTGCATACTCTCCAAGCGCATCAGTATAAAATGCCCGAGATGTTAACTGTAGTTTTTCAGCTTGTCCAACTAGTGTAGACACAATTTTGGGATGACAATGACCTTGGTTGACCGCTGAATACGCAGAAAGAAAATCATAATATTCATTCCCATCAACATCCCAAACTTTAATGCCTTGCCCCTTAGATAGGACAACAGGCAAAGGATGATAATTGTGAGCACCATACTTATTTTCAAGATCAATTGCGCTAGATGTATTTAAACTCATTTTGTTCATTATTTATTTCTATCCTTTATTTTACAATATACTAGTTATGGTAGTCTTGAATTGATTTGACCATAATTTCATTTTTAGAATTTCTTATTGCTCTTAAAGCAGCGTCCGCACCAGAGAGCGTAGTAATTGAAACAATTCCTTTTTGAATACATGCTTTACCTATCGATTCTTCATCGTACCTGGCTTGTTTACCAAAAGGAGTGTTAATTACTATATCAATCTCACCGTTCTTAATGGCGTCTACGACATTTGGCCTGCCCTCACCAACTTTGTAGATTGAATCAACATTAATGCCATTCTGTCTCAATTCATTTGCTGTTCCGCTAGTTGCAATTATGTTAAAACCAAGTTCCTTAAAATCTCTAGCTATTGATATCATATTCAACTTGTCGGTGTCATTTACTGAAATAAATATTGTACCATTTGATGGAATATCGTTACCTGCGCCAATTGAAGCCCTTTTGAACGATTCACCCATCGATTGTGAAATACCCATAACCTCGCCGGTTGATTTCATTTCAGGTGAAAGATAGATGGATTCATTTGGAAATTTATTAAAAGGCAAAACAGCTTCTTTTATAGCCACATGATTAATCTCATCCCATTTTTTGAGTTTAAAATCTTTGAGCTTTGCACCAGTAGCGAGTTGCGCAGCAATTCTTGCTAGAGGAGTATTTGTAGCCTTACTAACAAATGGCGTTGTTCTGCTAGCTCGAGGGTTAACTTCTAAAACATATATTTCATTATTTTTAAATGCAAATTGTAAGTTAATTAAACCTTTGACACTTAGCTTAAGAGCTAAATCTTCTGTAATTCTTTCAATTTCATTCATCGCTTTAGAAGATATTTTATAGGGAGGCAGTACGCAAGCTGAATCACCAGAGTGAATTCCTGCTTCTTCAATATGCTGCATTATTGCGCCAATATGAACTACCTCACCATCGCATAATGCATCTACATCAAACTCAAATGCGTCTTCAAGGAACTGATCAATGAGAATTGGATGTCCTTTTGTAACGTCAGCATTTCTTGAAATGTAATCAACTAGTTGCTGGTTCGAATAAACTATTTCCATTGCTCTTCCGCCTAACACATAGCTTGGACGCGCTAAAATAGGATAACCGATTTTTTCAGCAATCACCGATACCTCCTCTAATGTCTTGCCTGTACCATATTTTGGACAATTAATGTTTAATTCGCTCAATATCTGCCCAAACTTTTCTCTATCCTCTGCTAAATCAATACTATTTGGTGATGTGCCAATAATTGGTACGCCAGCTTCATCCAGCGCCCCCGCTATCTTAAGCGGAGTTTGTCCTCCAAATTGAACCAGCACACCATCAGGCTTTTCAAATTCAACAATATTTAGTACATCTTCATATGTAACGGGTTCAAAATACAATCGATCAACCAAATCAAAATCAGTGCTAACAGTTTCTGGGTTACAGTTAACCATTATTGTTTTATAGTTTTGATCTTGAAGACCAAATACTGCCTGAACGCAACAGTAATCGAATTCAATTCCCTGCCCAATTCTATTAGGACCGCCACCAAGAATCATCACTTTTTTGCCCTCTAATGGTTTTATTTCATTTTCTTCATCGTATGAAGAATAGCAATAGGGAGTTTTTGCTACAAATTCTGCTGCACATGTATCAACTAC
>TARA_B100001778_G_scaffold326552_1_pt1 | contig 12413 bp, 12 predicted proteins | sample TARA_B100001778 | Tara Oceans TARA_B100001778 (sample SAMEA2623826) | marine metagenome | biome: marine biome (ENVO:00000447); feature: deep chlorophyll maximum layer (ENVO:xxxxxxxx); material: "saline water (ENVO:00002010), including plankton (ENVO:xxxxxxxx)" | depth 40 m
CCGTTGGCTCCTCGTTCACATCATCCTGAGTCATTTAACCTTCTACCAATTCTCGATATTCATTGGGTGATAGCAAACTTTCAGTTGACGCAGTTTCAGAAAGCTGAAGTATAAAAATCCACCCTTCACCGTAAGGGTCTCCATTGAGTAGTTCAGGACTATCGTCAAGTTCCTGATTTATTTCAACTATCTCTCCTTCTAGCGGAGCGTAAATATCGGAGACAGATTTTGTTGATTCAACTTCAGTAACCGTTTCGCCAACGGTAACTTTCTTTCCAAGTTCTGGAATATCTACAAAAACAACATCGCCAAGTGCATCTTGGGCGTAATCAGTGATTCCAACCTTAGCTTTCCCATCATCAATCAATACCCATTCGTGATCAACTGTGTAGCGGAGATTCTCAGGAATATTCATACTTTGACCTTACATCATCTAGATGCAATTTTGAATTCAAAAGGCCCAGATCAAATCTCGCCAATATTATGAAGTCAGTGACCCACCCTTACTAGAGCATCTGCTCGCGTTCCTCTTTCAATGCATTTACTGCGAGTGGGATGTACCCAAAAGCAGCTACATAGTGAAGAGCCAAAGACGGGACACCAATTACATAAGCTATAACTTCGTAAATCGAGGATTGTGTTCCATCCACTGCAGTTGAAAGTAAAAAAAGAGGAAAGGCAAACATCAATCCAAAGCTACTTGTCTTACCTACCCAAGTTACGTTAAGAGCACGAGCTCCGAGTGCTCCTAAGATCAGAGCGGCTATTGCTACGACCCCTTCTCGGATCAGGGTAAGAATTCCGAACCATATTGCTACGGATCCATCAACCATCATGGTGAAAACAGCTACCAGAAACATTATTCTGTCCGCAGTTGGGTCAAGCACTTTTCCAAGCTCAGAAATCTGGTTGAATCTTCTAGCTATCCACCCATCGACCCAATCCGTTACCCCCAATATTCCAAGAAGTGCGGCGGCGGCTAAGGGTCGGTTCTCCCCTATTAACAACCAGACAAAGACAGGAACAGCTCCTAAACGCAGAATTGAAATAATGTTAGGTACTGTGAAAACATTATCGCGCCATCTTTCGGGAGTCTGATTGGGTTCTTGCATCTTCTTAGCATACGCTTATGTTCACGAAGTGGAAAGGTGAATTCACTGTGAGCGTCTTTACTGAAATTATCAATGGGAATCTTCCAGCTCACGCTATTTGGCGCGATGAACAGTGCGTCGCTTTCCTGTCAATAAACCCGATTAGCAATGGCCACTGTTTGGTCGTCCCAATTGAGGAGATTGACCATTGGGTTGACTTGCAGCCAGAGGTAGCAGGACACCTGTTGGAAATAGCATTGACGATCGGACGCTCTCAGATGAGGGCGTTTAAACCTCAGCGAATAGGACAGATGATTGCTGGGTTTGAAGTTCCTCACACTCACCTACATGTACTGCCTATAAACACTATGGAAGACCTAGATTTCCGAAAAGCTAAAAGCACAGTCAATCACGACCAGCTGAGCGATTATGCAAATTTGATAAGAGAAAATATTGATACAGACAAATCAAATCACATCGTTGAATCGTTTCTTATTCAATAGGTTCTAGTCCTGCACCCATGGCTGCTTGAGGCGTAACATACGCTTCTATTCCTGCTTTGTTAAAGACTTGCACAAATCTTTTGCTTACTTTGAGGTCAGACTGAAAATCTAGTACATCTACTCTAGTCCACGCGACGGGCAGCTCTGTCCTGTCAAAGATAAACCAATCCACGTTTCGAACTGCGCCTTCAGCAAGTTCGTCGTCATAATTTTCAGGGATTTGGAATTCCCATAACGCTATTCTCTCAGTAAGGAGCGGCAGGAGTTTCGGTGCAGCCCGAACTACTGCCCCTTCAGGTATAAGTTCAGCTACTTCGAGGCGCGCTTGGTCAACCGGTTGTCTTCTCCCCCACTCCCAAGGGTCCTCGTACGGGGATGCTACGGAATTTGATACAAAGAACACTGATGCTGTTATCAATAGCGCTCCTATAACAGTCCTGTCAACATTCACTCGTTGTACGATTATTCTGCCTGTTTTACGTAGGGCAAATACTAAGGCTATAAACATGCAAACTATAACAGGGACTCTTTGGCCGGATTCAGTTAATTCGTCTGTTGGAACATCAGCCGTAAGATATAGGGCGAAAAGAGGAAGTGCCGGTAAGAGATATCGAGGAGCAACCATTGGGAGAAACAGTAAGGGCGCAAGTAAGGCTACAGCTACTTGAAAATTCGCCTCGGAAAAGAGCTCGTTAATGAAAGTTAATGGGTTGATTACGATACCCCATAAGACAGCAAAAGGATTTCCTGAACCATATTGTGCAAAGGCTTCCATGTGCGGGTAGACCCCACCCTTGTATAGGGGTTGGATGCCAAGAATAAACACAGTTGACCACGCTAGTCCCAATGTTATTGTTTGGTAACCAAGCCTTTTCTTTCCTTCAAGTATCCAGAGCGCACCGAAGCCAGCTATTAAAAGACCTAAATCAGCTCTGGATAGGAGGGCCAATGTTGCCATAAACCAGTATTTATATTTTTTATCGCTATACGCAGACAACACGAATGAAAGCAATGCCGGGACAGCGAAAGTTTCAAGTCTGAAACCGGATAGGTTTAGCGAATGTATAGCACTATAGGAACCGTATATAGCAATAATAATTGTGCTAGTTCCTGCCCTCAGATCTGCTACGTCTCTTGACAACCTCCAAATAGGAATTATCGCAAAGGACAGTGCTGCAGATTGTATGACTATTAAAGTGATAGCTGTCGGGAATATTGCAGTCAAAAAAGCTACAGGGTATATCAAAAATCCACCTTGACTTGCGAGATAATTCTGTCCGAGGAGCGAAGACTCAGGTGTGTAACCTTCTCCTATCAACCAGACAGATTGCATCACTGCTGCCAAATCGGACGTTTGCGAAAGTTCACGTGACTTTGCTAACGCAAGAAGAATGAATATGACCCAAACAACCGTACCTGCTATCCAAGGAAATGTTCTATCAAAGACCGCGCTCTCAAATCTTGCTTGCCAACGAAGAAGCCTATATTCAACTCGTTTGCGCCAACTGATAGTCATTGCAATATCTTAACCCTCTGGTGGAATTTTAGTTTTTTATCCACATTTTTACTTTGTTCACCGATACCACGTTCAGAGTTTACAAGCCTTAAACAGCACTGGCCGTCCAATAATCTAATCTCTCAAGAAGTACCTCAAGCTTAATTTGTAAAGACATGAACTCCTTTTAGCATTCCAACTGTTCTTAGCTCTCTAAGACTGTATAAATTAGAGGTATGGGATACGAAGTAGCTCTTTTCGATTTAGATTTAACCTTATTTGATTCCGAACTTTCCGAACGAGTAGCTCTATCCGCGTCACTTAATAGATACGAGATTGAAACGAGTGATCATCTTCTTGAAACTTACAGATGTATAAATTCACAACTCTGGTCAGATTTTGAAAAAAAGGCAATTACGCTACCCAAACTTAGGGTCGAACGTTTTCAACAACTGTGCGATGAGTTGAACTTTCAAATTAATGCTGAAGAACTAGCAGAAGAGTACGAAACTAATCTCGGGGAATCTGGAGGTCTCTATTATGATGCCGAAAAGCTACTCAGCAACGTAAAGAGAAAGAGTAAAGTGGGCCTAATTACGAACGGTCTCGAGTCAGTTCAAAAAGCTCGTCTTTCGAACTTCAACCTAAATAAATACTTTGACGCTATTCTGATCTCTGGCGAATGTGGAATGTCGAAACCGGATCCATCAATATTTCAGGCATCCCTTGATCTCTTAGGGCATAGCCAAAAGGATTCTGTTTTGATGATTGGAGATAGCCTCACTTCTGATATTGCCGGTGCTAAAAATTTTGGCATTGATTCATGTTGGTACAATCCTCAAGGTTTAGATACTCCTTTAGCTCATTCTCCCACCTTTATTGTCAACTCGCTTTTAGAGATTGACTTGTTGATTTAGGTGAATTTGATCAAGACCTACCTTAAATCTTTGAAATAATGCAGTACGTTCATTTTAGTTTCTTCTGCTGTCGTGAATAAAACCCCTTCCATGCCTGCGTTTTCAGCTCCATCAATGTTATGAGCGAGGTCATCAATCATTACGCAAGAGCCAGCTCGCACACCTAACCTTTCCGAAGCTAATTCATATATTCTTCTGTCAGGTTTCCTGAAACCGACCGCCGAGGAATCAATAATGCAATCAAAAAGGCTAGTATCTATGGTCTTTTCTATAACAGGCCAGAATTCGGGAACTGAATTAGTTAATAGTGCAACTTTTATTTTTGACTCTTTCAGCCTCAGCACCAATTGCTCCATGACAAGATCAGGTTCGTTAACAGCATCTGCGACCCAGGACCGAAAGAACTCTAAGTCAAATAATAAATCATGCTGATTGAAGATCTTTTGCATCTTTTCTGCAAAAGTTTCGTTTAATGGTTGTCGACCACATTCAGCCTCAAACCATGGATTGCGAGAGTCAGCATTCTCGCCCAAAATTAATTGAATTATGGTTTCCTTATCAGCCTTAAACTGTGTAGCGAGCATTTCAATACGACCGAGAGGTGACTTTGCCATGACACCGCCGTAGTCAAAAATTGCTGCTTGGAAATTACCTGAGTTCACTTTCTAAGAGTACACCGCATGTTTCCTGCCATAACGCTCTATTCTGAATCAATGGACTCAGGTCAAGCAACTTACAATTATAGATATGATGCTAATCTTGCAGAAGAAATCGAGCTGAAGTGGCAAGCTCGGTGGGAGCAAGCCGGAACATATCACGCTCCAAACCCATCTGGGTCTTTAGCAGATTCAACTGGCCGAATTGATCTTCCCAAGTTGTTTATTATGGACATGTTCCCTTACCCCTCAGGAACTGGCCTGCATGTTGGGCATCCCTTGGGCTTTATAGGCACAGATGTATACGCACGCTTCAAACGTATGAGCGGATATAACGTTCTCCACACTATGGGCTACGATGCTTTCGGGCTACCGGCTGAGGAACATGCTCGTCAGACAGGACAGCACCCCAGAGAAAATACTGACGCAAACATCAATAATATGCGAAAGCAACTCAAGCGTTTGGGATTAGGCCATGACCCAAGACGTTCAATATCTACAACAGACCTTGACTACTACAAATGGACACAATGGATATTCTTACAACTATTTAACTCTTGGTATGACAGTGAATTAAATCAAGCTCGCCCTATTAAAGAGTTAGAAACAAAGCTTGAAAATGGCTCTATTACCCTCAAAGAAAATATCTCATGGGCTGCATGTTCTGACCAACGAAAGAAAGAAATTATTAATAGTTTTCGGTTGGCCTACCTTGCAGAGGCACCGGTAAATTGGTGTCCGGCCTTAGGAACTGTTTTAGCCAACGAAGAGGTAACCGTAGATGGCAGAAGTGAACGGGGGAATCACCCTGTCTATCGGAGACCATTGAAACAATGGATGATGCGCATCACGGCATATGCTGACCGTTTACTAGAAGACCTTGAGAGTCTAGATTGGACTGAAGCGATAAAAAGTATGCAAAGAAATTGGATTGGCAAAAGTGAAGGAGCTGTCATCAACTTTACTGCTGAAGATTCTACCGTTCCTGTTTTCACTACGCGTCCTGATACCATCTTTGGCGCTACATACCTCGTACTCGCCCCAGAACACCCATTGGTTGACTCCTTATACCAAACCGATTGGCCCGAGGATGTTGATAGCAGATGGACAGGAGGTTACAAGAATCCCCCTTCTGCAATTGAAGCTTACCGAATCCAATCCAATCAAAAATCTGACCTTGATAGGCAAGAAAACAAGGACAAGACTGGCGTTTTTCTGGGTTCATACGCAAAGGTCCCAGTTACAGGTGAAGAAATTCCAATATTCATTTCTGACTACGTTCTTATGGGATATGGGACTGGTGCTATTATGGCTGTTCCTGGTCAAGACGAAAGGGATTGGGAATTCGCTGAAGTTTTCGGTTTAGACATAATTAGAACAGTTCAACCGCCTACTGATTGGGATGGCAAAGCCTACGTTGGCGATGGACCCGCGATAAATAGTGACTTTCTAGATGGGTTATCCATAAAAGAAGCCAAGAGAGCAATAATTCAGTGGCTTGAAGATAATAGTGGTGGTAGACGGCAGACATCATATAAATTACGTGATTGGTTGTTTAGCCGACAGCGATACTGGGGAGAACCGTTCCCTATTGTCTATGACAAGGATGGATTACCTAATGCCGTACCAGAGGAAGTATTGCCGGTCGAGCTACCGGAACTAATCGATTGGGCTCCGAGATCACTTGATGAGAATAGTGATCCTGAACCACCACTTGGCAGGGCCGAGGGTTGGACCACGACCACACTTGACCTTGGCAACGGACCACAAGAATATATTCGAGAATTGAATACAATGCCACAGTGGGCTGGATCATGCTGGTACTACCTTAGGTACCTAGATCCATTGAACAGTGAAGAATTTGTCAGTGAAGACATTGAAAAGTATTGGATGTCTGGAGAAACGGGTGGCGTAGACCTTTATGTCGGCGGCGTTGAACACGCTGTGCTTCATCTGCTCTACAGCCGGTTCTGGCATAAAGTCCTATTCGACCTAGGCTACGTCACGACGCCTGAACCTTTTCAGCGTCTGTTTAACCAAGGCTATATTCAAGCTGCCGCTTATCAAGACGAAAGAGGTATGTACGTTGAAGCAGTCGATGTATCAAAAGTTGAGAAGAAATTTTTCTATCAAGAAAAGGAAGTGCAGAGATCATTTGGAAAAATGGGCAAATCACTTAAAAACTCAGTTACCCCAGATGAAATGTATGAGGAGTATGGGGCCGACACCCTTCGGCTTTACGAGATGTTCATGGGCCCGCTAGACCAAGATCGACCCTGGGAAACTAAATCTGTGATCGGATCACAACGCTTAATCCAGAGAGTGTGGCGGAATCTAGTCAATGAGGAAACCGGAGAACTGACCATCACTGATAGCGAGCCTGAAGAGTCCCTTAATCGTCTCCTTCATCAAACAATAGATTCTGTGAGTAACGACATGAATAATTTGAGATTTAACACTGCTATTGCCCGGATAACGGAGCTAAATAATGAGATTACTAAACTTGAATCCCCTACCCCAAGATCCATCGCAGAACCTCTAGTTCTTCTTCTGGCTCCCTTAACACCACACATTGCTGAAGAACTTTGGGAAAAGCTTGGTTACGAAAACTCCGTAGTGTATGCAAGATTTCCGACCCCCGATAAAAAGCTTCTGATTGAGGATGAAGTAGAAATACCAATTCAGGTTAACGGTAAAGTAAAAAGCAAAATTAAAATTGACTCAAATGCTACCGATGAAACACTGCGCGAAGTGGCACTAGCTGATGAGAAGATTAAATCCCTACTTGCCCTGAACGAACCCAAGAAAGTGATAGTGGTATCTGGAAAATTAGTGAACATTGTCATCTAGACTTTGTGCCAGGCAGAACTAGGGTAATATTTCATTATGGGAAGAGAGGATCGTTCAGGACTATTTCATGCGAGCCCACAATTAGGTAAGAGATTTGGTGACCTATATGGAGAATTTTGGTGTAACGGCCGGTTAACGCATGAGCTAAAAGAGGTTTTACGGATTCGCAATGCTCGAATTACCGATTGCGGATATTGAAAAAACGTAAGATTTTCTCTCGCCCGTGAGGCTGGATTGACTGAGGAAAAAGCGTCTCAAATAACCAACGAGTGGAGTGACGGCTCTCTGTCCCCTAAATGGAATGCTGCTTTGCATCTCACTGACTGCATTATACAAAGTCCTGAAAAGTCAATTAAGTACCTTGACAGGGAACTGGGAGATCTTTTCGATGCTTCCGAAATTACAGAGATTTCCTTAGGAGTTGCATTATTCCACGGGTTTTCAAAGATGCTGATTGCTCTGGGGAGAGAACCTGACGAAATGGAAACTACTATCATTCCAACACCTACGCCATCCACTAACCGTTTGGATAAAGTCTTTTCTGCTGATAATCCGATGCACGCAGTTTTGTCTGCATCGAAGAATCTTCGCGATAGGTGGCTCGACCTTGAAGATGCCCTCTGGGAAACTAGCTCTTACCCAACATCGGAGCTTCAAATGATACGAAGCCGACTATCAGAACTACTTCCCATCCCTGAAGCTTGCAGCCGCTATTATCGCTCCAACACTGAAGATAGCTCTTCTGTAGGAATCGCTGATCAATTCTTTTACGATGTCCGTTCAATAACTGAAAAGCAACGGAACGAGATATCACAAAACTACGGTCCTGAAGGATTAGTAACGCTCATGATTTGCCTAGCCCTCTATGACGGAGCCTTCAGGATCATTTCAGTGCTTGATTATTGAGAGAAATTATCGGAAAAGAAAACACAATACATTTCACTCACATGTGGAGCATAAAGCTTTTCTAGGCCACGACTGCATGCCCCGTTCGTTTCGATAATATCCCACACCTTTGCATCGTGACGCCCTTGACAAGGCACATCTTCAAACACAGGGACGATATCAATACATTTGAACGGTTCAGACTCTTCATTTAGGGGAATGTACTCATTTTCAGTATTGGTCGTTTCTGAATTCCCTGAAATAATGAGACCTCCGATAAGAATGGCTATTACGAGCAAAAAGAGAACTAATAATGGGATAGGCCTCATGAGCTTCGCTATTCCCCTAATCTCCATTTCTTCTTTTGTAGCTACATCAGGGCCTTTTGCCCTGATTGTTTCGCCTTGAGCAGTGAACTCCTCTGAGATATCTTGATAAGTAAAACTTTGTTTTTTTGACTCGTTTGGAATAATTAAGCTTTGATCGTACTGCCTACGTTTCGATTCGTCGGATATCGTTCCCCATGCGATATTCAGTTCCTGCATTTCCCGTGACCGTTTATCAGATTCTGTTCTATTTACGTTTCTATTATTATCAGGGTGAAGCACCCTTGCTTTTTTGAGATAGGCCTTCTTTATCTCTCCTACTTCGGCTTTAGGGTCTACACCTAGGACCTCATAATGGGTCTTTTTGCGAGGCAATGTTTCTACCCTTTCTAAAATGCTTGTACGATCTATTCTATTCAATCTTGAGGAAGGTTCCTAACCATGAGTCACCTTGTAGTTTGCGAGAGATGCGGCGAGGACGAAGATTTGATAGGGAAAAAAGCTGATGACGAGATTCTTATTGAATGTCAGGCTTGCGGTTTGATTTGGAGCAGAAGTTTGTTGCCTCGTTGCCAAAAGTGCTTCTCACTTGAGGTCCATCCTGCATTTGAAGCAATTGTTCTTAAATCTCGTGGGACCCAACTATCAGTAGAAAGTTCCAAATTGATTTACTTATGCGCCTCTTGTGATGCTGGCAGGCTTCGAGAATACCAAAGAAGCAATTCCCCTATTATGCCTAAGGAACTTCCTAGTTTTTGAATCATTGCAAGGCATTGGCCAATTGATCTAATTCAGCAATCCGGGAACCTTTAATTAATATAATTGCGTCTTCGCTTTGACTGGCGTCACCAGTTATGAATGGCAAGACGTCCTCCCACGAATCAACGACTTCTCCACCGTATTGTGTCTCAGCAACGGAAACCCATCGAATGCCATTATCGGTTAATCTTGCAGCGATTTTTTTATGTGCTTCTGCACTGATGCTCCCCAATTCAGCCATTGTTCCGATAACAGCGTATTTATGAGGTCTGGGGGAAGACAAAAGAGTATCAATCGCAGCATTCATTGACGTTGGGTTTGCATTATAGGAATCGTTAATTACTAAGGTACCACTCTCAAGGTACTTGCTCTCCATCCTCATAGGTGACAGATTGACATCAGCTAATGCTGCACACAAGTCCCCTAACTTAAAGCCCATAGATAGACCAGCACATATAGCAGCTAAGGCATTTGTAACATTATGAACACCTGGTATGTTGATTTTCGAATTGGCTACACCCCACGGGGAAGTTATTTGGAAGTTAGTTGTAAGGTCATTATCTACAGAAATTTTTGTTGCCATTACCGTTGCATTACTTAAGCCATAAGTGATGACCTCTGCATTGGTCCGCTTCGCCATTGCTGCAACTCTTGGGTCGTCGTTATTCAAGATTGCTGTTCCAGATAATGGGAGTCGTTCTATTAAAGCCCCTTTCGTCGCTGCTATTTGGTTTTCATCTTTGAAAAATTCAGTATGGGCGGAAGCTACTCGTGTCACAATACCAATAGTCGGATTTGCTATTTCTGCTAGTTCAGCAATCTGCCCTGGGCCTCTTGCACCCATCTCTAGAATTAGGTGTTTAGTTGAATTCTTGGCTGAAAGAATGCTGAGGGGCAACCCGATTTCATTATTGAAAGAAAGTTTACTCACGTGCACTTCCGTTAAATCTCGTAGGGATGAGTACAGGATGTCCTTTGTCGTAGTTTTTCCCACAGAACCCGTTATCCCTATAACATCTCCTTCAATTGTCTTTCGATAAAATTTTGCCAACTCTTGCAGAGCTGTCAGAGTGTCAAGGACCTTTATTGCATTGCCCTGTGGTTCACCTTCTGCAAACAAATGCGCGGAAGCGCCTTTGCTAATGGCATCATCTATGAAATCGTGACCATTCCGCTCCGCAATGATTGGCACAAATAATTGATTGTCATGCAAGGTTCGGGAATCAGTAGAAACACCTTCTATTATTGCCTCAAGATCACCATACGCTTGACCGCTAGTAATATTAGCTATTTCTTTGATAGTTAATTCCATTGCCCTTAAGTAACTTTGCTCTTCGTTAGGTTTTCCGACTTCATTAAGGAAGATACGGCAAGGGGTTTACTGGTACGCCGCTTTGGCGGACCTCGAAATGAAGGTGGGGTCCTGTTGAAAGGCCAGTGGTTCCGCATAGTCCTATCTGTTGACCCGCAACTACATATTCATTTACTTGCGAATTGAAGCCTGACAAGTGTGCGTAGAGTGTAGAAACAGAGTTAGCGTGCTGAACAATTATCGTATACCCATAACCTCCATAGTACTGAGCCATGATGACTATGCCGTCTGTTGCTGACCGTATCGGATCTCCAGTCCAGCAATTAAAATCAATACCATTATGCATCCTTGTGTAACCCAAAATGGGATGCATCCTTGGGCCAAACCAGGAGGTTATCGCTCCGGGTGATGGCAAAACCCATCCGGCTTCAGTTATTTGGCCAAGTCTTGCCTCTAACTCAGCTCTTCTCCTTGCCTCTTCCAGTTCGCGAGCTATTCTTTCTTCTTCAGCAGCGATAAAGTCAGTGATTTCTTGTTGTTCTTCAACTGCAGTCGTCAAGACTGAATCCCAGTGGGCTCTTCGCACATCTAATTCCTTTTTAATTTCTTCCCGAACAGCTTTTTGGGCATCTAGTTCTAAGCGAACTTGCTCGAGCTCTTCGCGTATTGCATCCGCTTCTTCTTGTGCGACTGCGGCTTTGGTAAGGAGATAGGATCTTTCTTCTTGAATTAATTTGAGCTGATCTAAAATATCGTTGGTATTACTGCTGATTAAATCTAATAGAGCTATTTTATGAGCGGCTATTGTTGCGTCTTCTGCTTCGAACCATGCTTCAGTTCTTCTATCGCTCATTCCGATGTAGGACTCAACTGCATAAGTAAGAGCCCGTTGTTCAATTTCTTCTATTTGGCTTGCTATTGCCAAGAAATCTTCTTGTGCCTGAATTTTTGTATCTAAGGCAGACTGCAGACGCTGCTCCGCTGCTTGAGCTTTTGCTTCTTGTAGATTAACTAAACTTGTTGCTGCTTCGAGTGCTGCAACAACTTCGAGATCCTCAGCCTCCAAAAGAGCTATCTCTGATTCTGCTGCAAGCTGCTCTTGTCTTTTGAGTTCTCGTTGCTCCTTAGCTTCTTCAATTACTTCATTATCATCCTGAGCTACAAGTGCACTAGCTGGAAGAAAAAGAGAAACTCCCGCAATCAGAAGGGCTGATAATTTTAACTTCCTCAAAGAAGATCTCATACAAGTAATATTAGTTCCTTCAGTAATGATTTAGGTATCAGGAAGGTTTGTTTTTAATATGAATAGAGCAACTAGGAGGTACCCTTAAAGCTATGGATCAACAGGTTTTAGATGTGGACATGCTTACTTTTGAGCAGGGGTCAAAGAATGACAAAAAATCAGTTGTCGATGGAGTTATGCGGAGCTTGGAAACCGGTTTCGTCTACACCTCTCATGACATGTCCCAAGATTTCATGGATGAAGTTTATGGTATGCTTGGCATATTTTTTTCAAAAACAAATGAAGAAAAAGAGGCCGCTAAAGCTGACGGCACAAACGGTCAACGTGGCTACACAGGGCTTTTAGTGGAGACTGCAGCGATATCTGATGTTCCAGA
>TARA_B100001778_G_scaffold201242_1_pt1 | contig 12375 bp, 13 predicted proteins | sample TARA_B100001778 | Tara Oceans TARA_B100001778 (sample SAMEA2623826) | marine metagenome | biome: marine biome (ENVO:00000447); feature: deep chlorophyll maximum layer (ENVO:xxxxxxxx); material: "saline water (ENVO:00002010), including plankton (ENVO:xxxxxxxx)" | depth 40 m
TTTGGCGCCATAACCAGTGTTGGCCTCTGAACCTTTTCAATCGTCCAGGCAATGGTGGCGCTTTTCCCTGAGCCCGTGACTCCAAGGAGCGTTTGGAACTTTTCCCCTTTTTCAATACCGGCGGCCAAATTTTGGATTGCATTTGGCTGATCCCCAGCTGCTTCGAAATCAGAAACTACTTTGAAAGGGACACCCTCTGCTCTATTAACCATGTCAACAGTTTACACGTCTCGTTTTTTTGCAGAAAGAGAATGCACCCATTCCCAGCACTTTTCAATTTGTGTGGAGAGGCTCTCTTCAGGTCCATTATTATCAATTAAGAAATCAGCAAATTTACGTCTTTGCTTGGGCGTCGCTTGTTTAGCTATCCGCGCTCTTGCATCTTTTTCATCAAAACCTCTTTGTTGCACAAGACGCAATACTGCTGTCTCAATTTTGCAATCAACTACGATTATCCCATCAAATAGCTTGTACTCTTCTCGACCTAGCTCGCCCTCAGGGGTAATCATCAGGGGTATATCAACTAAGACAACACTTCCCCCCTTAATCGCTTGTTTACGTCGTATCCCCATTTCCTCACCGACAGCAGGATGAACAATATCATTCAATTTAGACAGTTCCCCCTCATCATTAAAGACAATTTCAGCTATCTTTTGCCTGTCGAGTTCTCCATCGCCTAGCAGTATCTCATTACCATAGATCTCGACGATACTGTTGAAAACTTTGCCGCCAGGCCTCTGTAAATCTTTTACAATCTCGTCCGCGTCAACGAGGACAGCTCCCCTACTGACAATTAGCTTCGCTACAGTAGTCTTTCCAGACCCTATCCCGCCGGTGATTGCGATTTCGACCACTATATATCTAGGTCATCCTCTGATTCGACAGCCATACGCTCTTGTTCACTCTTCTCATACGCAGACCATGCTTCTTCGAGATCAGCTGCAGCTTCTGGATCAAGCTCAACAGCTGGCCCAATATAGTTTCCTTCAGTATCATAGTTCTGCTCACCAAAGTGCTCTTGATATTCTTCAGCAACTATGCCGCCTTCTGCTGCTTGTTTAACGGATAAACTTATGCGCCGTTTCTCTAGATCAACCTCTATTATCTTTACCCAAAGTTCTTCGCCTGGGGTGACAACCTGCTCAGGAAGGTCCACGTGATGATTGGACATCTCAGAGATGTGGACTAGCCCTTCGATATTGTCACCGACTTGGATGAAGCTACCGAATGGTACCAATTTAGTAACCCGTCCGTAAACCAATTCTCCCACTCGATGAGTGTCAGCAAATTCTTGCCATGGATCTTGCTGTGTTGCTTTGAGCGATAAACTGATCCGTTCTCGATCCAAGTCCACCTCGAGCACCTCAACGTCTACTTCGTCGCCAATCGTCACGACGTCAGATGGGTGACTTACGTGCTTCCAAGAAAGTTCTGATACATGAATCAAGCCATCCATTCCCCCGAGGTCAACAAACGCCCCAAAATTAACGACGGATGAAATGACTCCCTTTCGTCTTTCCCCTGGCTTCAGCAGATCAAGGAACTCTTCTCTTTGCTCTTTCTGTGTCTCTTCTAACCATGAGCGACGCGAGAGCACCACGTTATTTCGATTCTTATCAAGTTCAATAATTTTAGCTTCAATTTCCATTCCCATATAGGGTTGGAGATCTCTTACTCGCCGAAGCTCAACAAGCGATGCTGGAAGGAACCCTCGCAAACCAATGTCTACGATTAGTCCACCTTTAACAACTTCAATTACGAGACCTTTTACCATTCCATCATTATCTTTGACTTTTTGGATATCCCCCCAAGCTTTTTCGTATTGTGCTCTTTTCTTGGAGAGAATGAGTCGTCCGTCTTTATCTTCTTTTTGAATTACTAGGGCTTCTATTTGATCCCCCACATTTACAAGTTCGTCAACTGCCACATCATTCCTTAAGGAAAGTTCTCGTCGTGGAATGACTCCTTCTGATTTGAATCCAATGTCTAAGAGCGCTTCTTCTCGATCTACCTTGACAACTGTTCCAGCCACAAGTTGCCCATCCTCCACTTCAACCATTGAGTCTGCGAAAGCTTCTTCGAGTGTTTTCCCATCGAGGTCATTAACTGCTATTTCTCTGGGAGTGTAGCCATCGGAGTTGGCGTTGGATTCTGTTTCAATAGTTGACATTTAATTGTTTTCTAATAGACGATATTGGTAATGGTTGCCTTTTTAATGACTTCCACGACTTCTTAGGTTATCAATACCTTAAGAAGTGCCAACAATTTCTTTGTTTTTAACCATAATTTTCTCTGGAAGCAATCATAAGCAACTCTGCTTGAGTATGTGTCGGAGCAGCTTTTCTATATTTTCCAGGAGTGACAGACCATATCGATTGAACTAATAAGTTAGCGTTTTTAGCCAAAAGGCGAAGTTCTCTTGGCGTGAAGCAGCTAGTCCACAAATCTTGCGTTATTTCCTCGCCCGATGAATTTCTTATCGTTGCCTGTTCATAATTGACTCCATGGTCAGCGAAGAAGGTGTCTTTATTTTCTTCAAGAAAATGAACCTGAAAGTAGGCTGAGAAGGCCGATAGGGCTAGCTTCCCGCCATCTACAAGAGCTTGAGACATTTTTTTGAGGATTTCGCCATCCGGGTCAGCTACGGGAACGGGTCTGTTCGTTTCGCCGGCTAACCCAAATGCTCCTTGACAAAGTGATATCACTGCATCAAATTCTTCATCGAAGTGTAAATTCCTTGCATCTAAGCGAAGGAAAGTAGCACCAGAAACTTCAGCTTTTGAGGCGATATCAACAAATTTTTGACTGATATCAACCCCTAGTACAGTGATTCCTGCCTTGGCGAATAGATGAGAGTGGCGACCAGGCCCACACCCTACATCGAGTAATTTCATTCCTGGTTTCAGGTCTAGTTCTTTTATAAGAAATGCAACCTCTTGTTCACTTCCTTTTGTAAAGGAGTAATTTAGGTATGCATCCCCCATGTGGCGAGCTGCTGCTTCAAACCAATGGTTACCCATATTTATTCACCATAATTCAGCGTCGTCAATAGCTACTTGGCTTCTGCCCATGTCACTCCAGAGCTTATATGCACCTCTAATGGAACTTTGAGGTCGAAGGCAGACTCCATCTCCTCTATAGTTAATTTCTCCGCTTGAGAAAGTTCGTTCATTGGGCACTCCAGGATAACTTCGTCATGAACTTGGAGAATTATAGCACTACCAAGGTTCTCGTCTTTGAGTCGCTTATTCAGGTTAACCAATGCAACTTTGAAGATATCAGCTGCTAGTCCTTGGATGCCTGCATTCATCGCTTGCCGCTCAGCAGCGCTTCGGACTCTGGAGTTGGATGATTTAAGTTCTGGTATTTTACGTTTTCGCCCAAAGAGTGTTTCTGTAAATCCCTTCTCTTTCGCTTGATTTACCGCTTTGTCCATATATTCCCTGACTGACGGAAAGGCAGAAAAGTAGTCAGTTAAAATTTTCGCTGCTTCTTTGTTTTCTATACCAAGACGTTGCGCCAATCCATATGCTTCCATTCCATAGGCAAGCCCGTAGCTGACCATTTTGGCCTTTTCTCGTTGGGCTTTAGTTACTTCTGCATTATTGATGCCAAATACCTGAGCTGCTGTCGCTGTATGGATATCTTGACCATCGTTAAACGCATTGATGAGCCCTGAGTCTGATGATAAGTGCGCTATGCAACGTAGTTCTATTTGGTTGTAGTCCGCTACTAAAAGTCTGTGATTCTTTTGGGCTACGAAAACTTCGCGAAATACTTTTCCTTTTTCTGTTCGCACCGGGATGTTATGCAGATTTGGGCTAACTGAACTTAAACGTCCGGTAGCAGTTACTGTTTGGTGAAAAGTCGCTCTTATTCTTTCATCATTGTCAACCTCATTTAGGAGGCCTTGTCCATATGTTGAACGAAGTTTCTCTACTTCTCTGTATTCTAAAAGTTCCTCAATGATCGGATGATCCCCTTTCATTTTTTCTAATGTTTGAGCATCTGTACTAAACCCTGTTTTCGTTTTCTTTCGAGGCTCTAGATTCAAATCAGTGAACAGAACCTGTTGCAACTGTTTCGTTGAATTCACGTTGAACTCTTGTCCGGCTAATTCGTGGATCTTTTTTCTAGCATTTGAGACTTCATCCTCCAATCGATTTCGTAACCGTTTCAGCCCTTCTAAATCGACTTGTATGCCACTGAATTCCATTTCGGCCAAAACATAGATAAGAGGTAATTCAATTTCGTTATTAAGCTTTCCTAGCCCTTCCTCTTTAATCAGATCTTCCAAAGGCTTGCACAAAAGAGCAATTGATGCAGCTTCAATTGCGATTTGCTCCATATTTGAATCACCTTGTGAATCAAGATCAAGCTGACCCTCTGGAATTTCTACTCCTATCTGAACAGATAACTTTGCATATTCCTGCAGTAGATCATTAAGCAAATAAGAATTCCGAGACGGATTAAGAAGATATGCTGCGACTTCAGTATCCATTATGATTTTGGGAATGGGAAAGTCTAACGCAAGCAGAGAACGAATTATTTTCTTTAGCCCGTGACCTATAACTCCTGCATCACGTTGGAGAAATTCTTTAAATCCATCAGAGACTTCCTTATCTTCAAGGTAGCTGCACGGGAACCAAGCTGAGTTACCGACAGAAGGATCACGTCCTAAAGCGAAACCTGAGGGAATTTCCTGCTCGATTTCCCAACTCGCCGAAAGCGCTATAGGGACTTTCGAGTGCTTTATTTCATCTAGAAAAGATTTTAAATCTTCGCTGTCAGCCAAAGTCACACAATCATTCGCCAAATCCAGATCTGACTGGTCGATGCTGGAGTCCTCTATCGATAAGGAGCTTCCAAAAACATCATTCAACTTCGTCATAAGTGTTCGGAGTTCAAGATCCTGAAAAAAAACTTGTGTGGCATCAGCATCAAATTCACCAAGTTTGAGGCTCTCTACCTCGACTCCAAGAGGAACATCCCTAATCAAAGTCATCACTTCCTCGTTTAGACGAGCTAAATCCTCATTTGAAAGTAAATTCTCTTTAAGTTTCGGCTTCTGCTGATCAACCGATTCAAATATTCCGTCTAGTGTTCCGAATTCGTTCACTAACTTCGCTGCAGTTTTCTCACCCACACCAGGAACACCAGGAAGATTATCTGATTTGTCACCTCGAAGAGCCGCGTATTTGACATAATCACCTGGCGCTACACCTGTTCGCTCTCTAATCCCTTCTTCATCAAATAGAATATAATCCGAGACTCCTTTTCGATTATAGAGAACCTTTATGTAGGGATCCTCAACTAGTTGGTAGCTGTCCCTGTCTCCAGTGATAACAATTGCTTCTATCTTGGCCTCTCTTGCTTGCGTTGCAAGAGTGGCAAGAATATCATCAGCTTCATAACCTTGAAGTTCAATTGTATGAATTCCCATCGAAGGCAAGATTTCTTTAATCCTTGGCAACTGTTCCAAGAGATCATCAGGCGTTTTTGCCCTTCCTGCTTTATAGGTATCTACTCTTTCGTGTCTAAACGTAGGATACGGCAAGTCAAAGGCCACAGCTAGACCATCAGGTTTATGATCCGTCATTAAGGTAAAGAGCATCGTTAAAAAGCCATAAATCGCTCCTGTAGGGTCACCATTAGAAGTTCTCATATCTGCTTGACTTAACGCGAAAAAGGCTCGATACACGAGAGAATTTCCATCAAGCAACATGAGCTTTTTCATAATTTCTTATCCATTTTCTCAGAGGAGCCTAAATCAACGCGTGCAGTATCTATGAGAATATCTTCTGCCACGGCTTTCATAGTAGTCCTATCTTCCATTGCTTTCTTTTGTAGATACCTGTAAGCATCGCTCTCCTTGAGCCCATAGTTATCTATCAATAACCCTTTAGCACGATCAACTAACTTTCGTGTCTGCAAGCTTTCCCTGAGCATTACAGTCTCTTGCTTTAGATCAGAAATTTCTTTAAATCTGCCTAACGCAAGCTCTATAGAAGGGACTAGATCACTTCTCTGGAAAGGCTTTACAAGATACGCCAAAACACCAGCATTGCTTGCCTCCTGAATTAAATCTTGCTGACTAAAAGCCGTGAGGAGAATCACAGCTGCTAACCCTTCATCAGAGATGACACTCGCTGCTTCGATACCATTCATACCAGGCATCTTTATATCAAGGATGGCCAAATCAGGTTCTAGCACTCTAACCAGATCAATCACCTCATCACCACGGCCCGTTTCGCCAACAACTGCGTAACCTTCAGCCTCAAGGCTTTCCTTTAGATCCAGCCTGATTATGGCCTCATCTTCGGCAATTACGACCCGAATAGTTTTAGCCATTCTTTGAATCCATTTGGTCTAATAACTCGTTTTGAAGCGCTTCAACACGCTCAATTTCGTTTTGGAGCATATTCTTGTGTTTCTTCATAGACTCGGCATGCTTATTTGCCTCACGATGCTTTTGATCAGCTAACGGCGTCTCCGAAACCAGTGAGCGTAATCTCGCCTCGTCAGCTTCATCAGAAAAATGCGTGAGTTGTTCTTCGGCAACCTTCAATTCTTCCCGCAACTGTCGTAAGCGAAGAGCAGTATCTGCCAGTTTCTTCTTAAGCAATCTTTGAGGCACAGGCGTATCTTACATCAGTTAGGCCACCAGAATAGATTGCCGACAAAGTATCAACTGCGCTGAATTCCATAAATTGAAAAGACTAGCGATTACCTAAGAGTTATTATCAGATATATTTTTGTGCCCGGGGCGGGACTTGAACCCGCACTCCCCGAAGGGAAAGGGATTTTGAATCCCCCGCGTCTGCCGATTCCGCCACCCGGGCAGAATCCTAGTCTACCAAACAAGACACCAAAGCAAGGTTTGTGAAAGCTAACTCCTTGCTGTATCAAAGGACAGCCAAACGAAACTATAGCAAGGAGTAACGAAGCAACTTAGGCATCTTGAGCATACAAAAATAGAGAAGTTCTAAGCTTTATAAAATAAAAGTGAAAAAGCACACAGTTGAGAGTCAAAACAATTACAGTCAGTGGTGGTTAGAAAATGATTGTTTTTACTTATCCCGGACAGGGGTCACAAAAAGAGGGCATGGGCCAAGAATGGGTGAACCATCCATCTTGGGAACTAGTTCAGGATGCAACATCAATCTCCGGTAGAGATCTATCTGCCCTACTTCTTGAAACTAATGACGCAGAACTAAAAGAGACAAAGAACGCGCAATTAGCTACTTTTCTGACTTCAATGGTCATTTTTGACGCTTTGCAACGTGTCGGAGTTGAGGCAGCAGCCCATGCTGGACATAGTTTGGGAGAATACAGCGCTCTAACTGCGTCTGGGGCTTTAGATTTTGAAGACGCTGTAAAACTTGTCACTGAACGTGGTGCTGCCATGCAAGTTTGTGCTGAATCCCATGAAGGAACTATGGCTGCAATATTAGGACTTGATGATGAATTAGTTGAGAGTGCGTGCCACAGGGTTGACGACGACGTATGGGTTGCCAATTACAATGCGCCAGGACAAGTTGTAATTGCTGGATCCTATTCTGGAATTGAATCCGCTTCGCAAATATCGAAGGAACTAGGTGCTAAACGTGCCATGAAGCTACCAGTTTCAGGAGCGTTTCATACTCCCTACATGGAACCTGCTCGAGATCGACTTCGCAATGCAATCGATGGTGTAGAGTTTCGATCCCCCGATCACCCCGTCTTTGCAAATGTCGATGCAATCGGCCATGAAAATGCCAAAGAATGGCCTGCCCTCTTATCTTCGCAATTAACCAGTCCAGTTCGTTGGAAGCATATCTTGCATCAACTTGCAGGGTCAGGGTTCATCACCTTCGTGGAAGTAGGACCAGGCTCCGTCTTAACAGGGATGGCAAAAAGGACTCTTAAGGATTCAATGACAATATCTATCAGTTCTCCAAGCGATGTGGATAAATTGTTAGAAACAATTGCTGGCCAACAATCTTCGCCACCGGACGCACTTGAGGGTGAGCATCTATTTGCTACCGAACGCCTTGTCGTAAGCCCTTGCGCTGGAATTTTTACACCAACAGATAGTGATCTAACTGGAAAAGAAATTAAAACCGGTTTTCTTTTAGGGCACGTAAACGAGACTGAAGTAAGAAGTGCATTTTCCGGAGAAATCCAAGGTTTTCTCGCTATTGAGGGTGAAAGAGTAACTTCAAGCCAACCAATAGCATGGCTCCGGGTCATAAAATAATGACGGTTGATACCTACAATGGCGGTCGAATCACTGGCTGGGGAATTGCTCTGGGAGATGACCTTGTAACAAATCACGATCTTGCTTCCCGAATGGACACCTCCGATGAATGGATTAGAGAGCGAACAGGGATTTCAGAACGAAGAATTGGTGGTACAACAGCAGGGTTAGCTGTTCAAGCCGCAAAGGATGCACTAAAGGTCGCTAACTGCTCTCCAGAGGAAATAGACTTGCTGGTCTTGGCGACAACCACACCGGATGACCAAGTTCCAGCAACATCCGCTATGGTTCAACACCTTCTTGGTCTTAAGTGCGGTGCAATGGACTTGAATGCTGCTTGTAGCGGCTTTGTTTATTCATTAGTAACTGGATTCGGGATGCTTGCCCTTGGAAATAAACGCATTCTAGTTATCGGGTCTGAGACACTCTCGCGCGTCACTGATTGGGAGGATCGCTCTACAGCAATCCTGTTCGGGGATGGTGCAGGGGCTTTTGTCATAGAGGCATCAAGCGCTCAAACTGCTCTCCTAGGCTGGGAATTAAGTTGCGATGGTTCGCTGCGAGATATCCTTCATGCTGAAATCGGTGGAACTATTGTGATGTCAGGCCAAGAAGTATTTCGAAAAGCTGTAATCGCGATGACCGAGTCTGCGTTAACTTCAATCAAAAACGCTGGGCTATCATCTGAAGATATTGCTTTAGTGATTCCACATCAAGCAAATATAAGAATCATCGAAAGCGCTATGAAAAGACTTCATATACCGATGGAAAAGGCTGTTTCAGTACTTCACAAAACAGGTAATACGTCCTCTGCTTCTATCCCTCTGGCACTAGTTGACGCTGTACAAGACGGGAGAATCCAAGAAGGAGATAACCTCCTTCTGGTAGGATTTGGAGCTGGGATGACATCAGCAAGCGCCATAGTGAAATGGGGTGGGTCTACATGAGCAAAGTTGCATTAGTCACCGGAGCGAATCGTGGTATTGGACTTGCGATTGCCCAGAAGCTTCACGAAGAGGGTTTTACCGTTGTAGGAACTCATCGATCCTCGCCAGCTGAGGATGTAAAATTTGCTTCTGTTGAATGCGATATCACTGTGCCAGAAAGTATAGAGTCAGCCTTTTCTTTAGTAGAGGAACAACATGGTCCAGTTCAAGTCCTTGTAGCAAATGCGGGCATCACAAAAGATAATCTGCTTCCACGAATGACTGATGAAGATTTTATATCAGTTATTGAAGCGAACTTGACCTCTGCCTACCGACTAGCCAAAAGAGCAATCAAACCAATGATGAAAGGGAAATGGGGTCGAATCATACTAATATCTTCAGTGGTGGCCTCTGCAGGGCAGTCTGGGCAAGCGAACTATGCAGCGTCCAAATCTGGCCTTGTAGGATTCGGGAGATCACTTGCCAAGGAATTTGCGTCTAGGAACATAACAACAAACATTGTGGCTCCAGGACCTATAAAAACCGATATGATCTCAGCTCTATCCGATAAACAAAGAGAATCAATTCTAGGTTCTGTTCCACTCCGTAGATTCGGTGAAGTTAACGAGGTTGCTTCCACTGTGTCTTTTCTAGCAAGTGAGGATGCAGGGTATATTACAGGGGCTATTATCCCTGTTGATGGCGGACTTGGCATTTCTTAAGATCTAAGATGAACATAAAGAAAGGGAAATTAAATGAGTGACGAAAACTTTGAGCGGTTCAAGCGCTGCGCAGTGGATGTTCTATCAGTAGAAGCTGATCAAGTAACCCCAGATGCAAAATTTGCTGAAGATTTGGACGCAGATAGCCTTGACTTGGTAGAGCTAGTTATGGAACTTGAAGAAGAGTTTGACATAACTGTTGAAGAAGAAGAACTTCAGGACTTACCAACGATAGGTGATGCTTTTAAGCTTATATCTAGCAAATTGTAATGAAAGCGAGGATTGCCGTAACTGGTATAGGCGTTGTTAGTAGCGCTGGTATTGGCAAAGAGGAATTTTGGAATTCATTGCTCAATGGAGTTCCAAAGAATGGATTTTTGATTGAAGATTTTGATCCACTTCCTTTCTTTGACGGGAATGCTAAAGAGGCACGAAGAGCCGACAGGTTCCAACAACTTGCACTTGCAGCCACACATGAAGCCATCACTCAGGCGGGTGACTTCATAAAGGATCCTAATACGGTTGGATCAATGATCGGAACAGGGGTAGGAGGATTAGGCACGCTTGAAAATCAGGTCAAAGTACTTCTAGATAAGGGCCCGCGCAGAGTTTCCCCTTTCCTCGTTCCCATGATGATGGCAAATGCTGCTTCTGCAAGTGTCTCCATGACATATGGTCTCCAAGGTCCATGCGAAACGATCGTAACAGCTTGTGCAGCAGGGACTCATTCCATAGGACGCGCTACTGAACTGATTCGCTCAGGCAAAGTTAAAGCTATGGTTGCTGGTGGTGCCGAAGCCACTCTGACACCTATAGGTACTCAAGGTTTTATTAATATGACTGCAGTATCCAGTGAAGGAATAAGCAGGCCCTTTGATAAAAAGCGAGATGGTTTCATGCAATCTGAGGGGGCTGGAGTCCTTATCTTGGAAGAATGGGACCATGCAACCTCTAGAGGGGCAGATGTACTCGCTGAATTACTAGGCTCAGGAAGCACCGCCGATGCTCATCACATAACTGCTCCTGCTCCAGAAGGAAATGGTGCCGTTAGGTGTATGGAAATGGCACTTAATGATGCTGGCCTAATACCCGCTGATATTCGACAAATAAACGCTCACGGTACTTCAACTCCCCTGAATGATGCTGCTGAAGCGCAGGCTATCTCAAGAGTCTTTGGAGCCTCAAAGCCCTTCGTCACTGGAACTAAAGGTGTTACGGGGCATTCATTAGGCGCTGCAGGAGCACTAGAAGCAGTTGCAGTAATACTCTCAATGTTGAATGAGACCATACCGAAAACTCACGGAACAACAGAGATTGACCCAGAATTTGTAGATTTAAATCTTGTTTATTCTGACTCAGTCGATTGGAATCCTGGGCCTACTATAAGTAACTCATTTGGATTTGGGGGCCACAACGGTTCGATCATTATTGGCCCAGCCTAATCGGTTACTTTTCCACAGCGATAAACATCAACTCAGCTGAGCATGCTAAGTCGCCGTTTACAAAGGCTTCGCCAAAAGCTTTTCCACCTCGAGCGGATAGTCGGAGTACTTCAACTCGAAGCTTGAGAGTGTCGCCTGGAATTACCTGTCGTCTGAATCTGGCATTTTCGAGTCCGCCGAAGAGAGGCAATTTGTCTTTAAAACGATTGTCCTGAAGCACGACGTACGCCCCTAATTGTGCAATAGATTCGCACATTAATACTCCGGGCAAAGTTGGGCGCCCCGGAAAATGGCCCTTGAAAAAATATTCGTTTCCATTAAGGATCCACAATCCTTCTGCAGATTCTCCCGGAATCAAACTAGTTACTTCTGAGATGAACAAAAAAGGGTCTTTGTGTGGAAGAATAAGCTTTGGTTCTGGAAAGTTCATACGTTTCTATCCTAAAACTGCGTTAGGGGCCGTCGCAGACGGCCCCTAACAGTTAAACATCAAAGATCAGGTTGACGCTTTGGCTGCTGCTTTAAGCTTAGAACCTGCAGCGATTTTAATTGTATTCGCTGCGGCAATCTGGATTGTCTCACCTGTTTGAGGATTTCTTCCGGCTCGTGCTGCACGGTGTCCTCGTTCGAATGTAACAAAACCGCTTAGAACAATCTTGTCGCCGCCTGCGCAAACTGCGCTAGTAACGGTCTCTTCGAGCCCCTTTAGGACTTTGTCAACATCACTTTGGCTAACGCCAGTGCTACCTGAAATTGCAGCACATAGTTCTGACTTATTCATATTTTCCTCCTATGCTTCGGGCTTATCCCTAAGCAGTCAACACTTTATGTGTATATGGCTAAATTACACCGTTGTAAGGATAAATGTGGGTCATTCCTAAAAAAATAGCCAAATAACGGCGTTACTTTAAAGTTCTGTGCTTCATAAATCCATATTTAATAAAAAAAATTAGGGGCTACCCGAAGGTAGCCCCTAACCTTTAGAAGTTTTACCTTCCGACTCCCTTGCCTAGAGCAGAAATTGCTGCATCTTTGATTGGGCCGAA
>TARA_B100001778_G_scaffold187865_1_pt1 | contig 12362 bp, 15 predicted proteins | sample TARA_B100001778 | Tara Oceans TARA_B100001778 (sample SAMEA2623826) | marine metagenome | biome: marine biome (ENVO:00000447); feature: deep chlorophyll maximum layer (ENVO:xxxxxxxx); material: "saline water (ENVO:00002010), including plankton (ENVO:xxxxxxxx)" | depth 40 m
CTCACAGAACTTGTTGCAGAAATAATGAATACAAACAGAGCAAACACATCTTTTATTGGATTCAAACAAGACCGTAAAGGTGACAACTTTGCTAAACGCAACATCATAGATTAACATGGCATATTCAAGAGGAAAATATGAGGTGAAAAATCCTGACAAATATGTTGGCCTCAAAAAACCAACATATAGGTCAAGTTGGGAAGCGGCCTTTATGAGATTCTGTGATAACCATCCAAGCATATCAAAATGGGCATCTGAAAGCATTAAAATACCATATGTAAATCCCCTCACAGGAAAAAATACTGTGTATTGGCCTGACTTTTTTATTGTGTACACAGATAAGCGAGGCAAGAACAGAGCAGAATTAATAGAAATAAAACCAAGTAATCAAACCGGATTTTCCATGGAAGGAAAAAGTATCCACACACAAAAAGCATCAGCAGTAAACCAAGCAAAATGGGAAGCCGCCTATAGATGGAGCAAAGGCAAAGGTATTAAGTTTCGTGTTGTGACTGAACATGAAATATTTTCTAACACAGTAAAACGCAAGTAAATATTATTACATGACAAAAAAATTAGAAGAACTACTTGACTTACCTGAAATCAAAAAGGCAATGCAAGAGGCTGATGTTGAAGAAGAATATGTAACAGATGACAGTGAAGTAGAAAAAGGGCAACTTGAAATGGAGAATCTTGATCAAGCACAACAACAGAAAGAATTAGCAAAAGGTGGCAAACAATATGCAGTCTTAGACAAGATCGATGCCGCTTTACCAGAAGTAATTGGTTTAGACGCAATGGACAAAGAAATGGATAACATTGCCGCAGAAGCAATGAAAACTTACGCTGATTTGATGGATCTAGGTATGAATATTGAAGCAAGATATGCCGGTAGAATATTTGAAGTGGCAGGCACTAACCTTAAAACTGCTCTAGATGCCAAAGCGGCCAAGGTTGATAAGAAGTTAAAAATGGTAGAATTACAGTTAAAAAAGACAAAATTAGACCGCGATAATGGTGATTTAGATGCTATAGAATCAACAGGAACCATTGTAGACCGCAATGAATTATTAAAGAATCTGATAAAGAAATAATAAATACTTGATAGGAATAACATATGACTAAATTATTTTCAGAATACCTAACAGAATCAAAAAGAGTATTCGAATTCAAAGTTAAAATTGCTGGTGAATTACCTGAAGGCTTTAAGAAAAAAGTTAAAATGGCACTAGCAAAATATGAAGCAACAAAAATTAGTGCTGTAAAGAAAACAGTGGTACAAGAACATCCACTAGATTTTCCTAAATTACAAAACAAAGAAGTACACATTTTTGATATATCATTAAATTATCCTGTAACAGCAGATGTACTGATGAATTATATGTGTGAATATTTTAACATGAATCCAGAAATGTTGAAAGTAAAGAATCCAAATGATCCTACAGAAACGTATCTTGCACCAACAAACGTGAAAGCAGAATACGAACCAATTTTGACCACACCAGAATATGAAAAGCCTGCTGTACCACAAGAAAAATTGACAGGCGACAAATACAATCAAAGTATGTTAAAGTCTTTGATGGATGAAATATCAAAAAGCAGAGAAAATCATCCTGTGTCATTTGAAAAAGATTCAGGCGAAAGAGACTCAGGTGAGTTCAAAACAGAGGTAAATACAAAGTCACCTATAATGGATGCAGGCAATGAGCAATTACAGTAAAGAACATAATGAACAAATAGAGCAAATGCGTAACAGCATGAAAGCAGTCAACATGATGTCTGAGCCACAAGTAGTTGATCAAAAAACTTGGGATGAAAAAGTTAATGCTGAAGCACCAAAAGAAATAGTAAAAGAAGCAGTACAGATTATTGGCGACAACCCAGAAGAAATGATGCAACTTATGTCTATTTTAAGAAATGCTGGTTTAAATCCACAACAAGGACAAATGGACCAAGCACCACACGAAGAAGAAACAGAAGAGTCAGACTACGAAAATGAACCAGATCCAAATTTTCCTGACCCAGAGGATCATATGCTTAAAAGAGCAAAGCATGGCGATCTAGCAAGAACTAACAACACAGGCGACAATCCTTTGATGGATGATGGTGAAATGTTAGAACAAATGAAACAAGACCTGCGTAATTTGTACGCAGAAGTTAAGTAACATTACAATTTAATTAAACCCCAACTTAAATAATGTATATGATAGAAACAGCAATGATCAGTTTTTGGTTAGTATCGGCAACACTTAGTTTTAGTGAAGTGCCTGAAGTCTATTCAACCTACTATAAAAACGCATATTACGGCAGTCAACTTGAGTGTAAAAAGCAATTAAACAGTTCAGATCTTTTTGAAGAATCGTTTTCGGAATACTGGGATTCAGAAGCAAATGAACTTAATGAGTTGAAAGAATACACGGTTACAGACATGAAAATACATTGTATGGAATGGTACCTAGGCAAAGATGGAAACTTATATCCTCTTAATGCTGGAGAATATAAACCAACCATTTCTATCTAGTTAAATATTGTTATGAGTGTTAGTTTACAAGGCAATTTAGTTAAAAAGGCCCACAAAAAACACAAATATACAGACGAAGAGATTAAACATTTAAAGAAGTGTGCTGATCCTAAAAAAGGCCCCTTATATTTTGCAGAAAACTTTTTATCTATTCAACATCCTACAAAAGGATCAATAAAATTCAAACCATATCCATATCAGAAAAAACTGTTAAAAAACTATAATGAAAATAGATTCAGTATCAGTATGCTACCAAGACAAACAGGAAAAACTACCTGTGCATCAGCATATCTGTTATGGTACGCTATGTTCAATCCTGATTCGCAAATATTAATTGCGGCTCACAAGTATGCAGGTGCTCAAGATATAATGAACAGATTCAGATATGCTTACGAGTCTGTGCCTGACTTTATACGTCCTGGTGTGTACTCATACAACAGAAACACAATTGAATTTGACAACGGATCTCGTGTAAAAGCAACTACCACAACAGAAAACACTGGTAGGGGTATGTCACTTTCAGTAATTTACTGTGATGAGTTTGCCTTTGTAAATCCTCCAAATAAGGCCAAAGAATTTTGGACTGCATTGTCTCCTACATTATCAACAGGTGGTAAATGTTTGATAACTTCAACACCAAACTCAGATGAAGATCAATTTGCTATGATATGGAAAGAAGCATTAAAAACAGAAGATGAATTTGGCAATCCAAATCCAAGTGGGCAAGGAAGAAATGGATTTGCGGCGTACAAATGTCATTGGTCAGAACATCCAGACAGAGATGAAGATTGGGCAAGAGATGAACGTTCAAGGATTGGTGAAGAAAGATTTAGACGTGAGCATGAATGCGAATTCTTAATTTATGATGAAACACTTATTAATAGTGTCAAATTAATAGACCTAGAACCAAAAGAACCAAAAGTTAGAATGGGGCAAACACGCTGGTATGAAGATATTAAAAAGAACAAAGTGTATTTGGTAGCACTTGACCCATGTTTGGGAACAGGTGGAGATTATGCGGCTATTCAGATATTTCAATTACCAGAAATGAAACAAGTAGCAGAATGGCAACACAATACAACACCAGTCAATGGGCAAGTCAAAGTTATGCGTGAAATACTTAAACACATACATGATCGTCTAACTGAATTGGGAGATTATGCTCCAACAATATATTATACCCTAGAAAACAACACATTAGGTGAGGCCGCACTAATGGCAGTACAAGATATTGGTGAAGAAAACATACAAGGCACATTATTATCAGAACCACAACGCAAAGGCCACGTGCGAAAGTTTAGAAAAGGTTTCAACACTACATTTAAGCATAAAATATCTGCCTGTGCTAAATTTAAACAATTAATTGAAGAAGATAAAATGACTGTAAGCAGTAAAAACTTACTCAGCGAACTTAAAAATTTTGTTGCAACAGGTACTAGTTATGGAGCAAAACCTGGAGAACACGATGATTTAGTGTCTGCTTGTCTATTAGTAGTACGCATGATGCAGGTTATAGCAGGTTGGGATTCGAAAATTTATGACAGATTAAGAGATGAAGTAGAGGACAGAGTAGATCCAATGCCTATCTTTATATCAATGAATTAAAATAAATACAATATGGAACAATCAACAGTATCACAGGACCTATTTGATAAGATTAGATCACGTTTTGAGGGTATGCAAATGGCTGATGCAGAAGCCAAAACTACCCTAGATCCAACTGAAGCAAAATTCTTTACATTTGAAGTAAATACAGGTGAAGTATCTGTTAGCATAGCAGACCCTAAAAGCATGAAGGTCTTTTATGCAAAAGATATAACAGACGGCATGACAGAAGATGTTATGGATCAATGGCAAGGATTTTTGAAAGAATTAAGATTTTTTGCCAAAAGACATATGATGACTTTTGACCCAAGAGACATACAAAAGTCAAACTTAGACAAAAGAGATTTTGAATTTATGGCCAAAGAAAATATGACAGAAGCACGTTCAGGTATGTTTGGAAGTAAACGTTCTTCTTTTCAAACACTAGACAAAACTAAGTTGATTATAAGACACAACAAAACAGTTGATGAAGAAGTTCCTGGATCTAGATCAAGAAGCATCAAAGCATTGTTTATTGAAAACGGTGAAGGTGAAAGATTCAAATATCCATACAAACATTTAGCAGGGGCAAGAGCCATGCAACAACACGTGGCCCATGGTGGATATCCATACGATAACTTTGGACAACACATTATTGATATGTCAGAAAGTCTAGCAAAACTGAGAACATTTGACAGATATGTATCACGTCATGATTTAATGAATGATGATACAAACATGATTGTAGAAAAATCACGCAAAAAATCAATGAAACTTAAAAAAGCAATGGAAAGATTAAACTCTGCAAGAGGATATGAACAAGCATTTGAAAACTTTAAAGATGCAGAAGAAATGGAAGTCAATGAGGAGACACTTGCTGATTGGAAAGATAAGTTTACAGTAAAAACATTTGATGAAAACATTGGTGATATATTACCATTAGTTTACAAAATAGTCAATGAACAAGATGACGATGACTTTGATGTTGACAAGGCAGAAACAGCATCGGCAAGAGATGCAGGATATGTTGCACAATGGTTAAACAAAAGTGAGCCATTAGTGTTAAAGGTAAACGACGCAATGGACAAACTAACACAAAAAGCAAGATTCAAAGATCCGAACATATTGTTATCAAACATACTTAGAGACATAGCAACACGGGCCTTGTTTGCTAATCCAGAAGATGAAAGAGTGGCAAACTTTGCTTCTGACATGGCAGTAGAAATAGAATCACAAGGCGAATTGTTTAACAGACCGTCCCCTGACTTTGCTAAACAAAAGAAAATTGCTGTTGATCTTGCAAGACGTTATGTGGCAGACATCAAAAAAATACAATCAGATCCAAGTGCATATGATTCACTAAGAAAAGATCCAGCAGAAGTTACTGGCGGATACAAAGATATAAAAGGTAAAGAAATAAAAAATAAAGATCTAGGATACAAAAAAGATAAAAAAGATAAATTAGCACAGTCTGAATTTGAATCGTGGGCAGATGATAAAGTTTCCAAATTCGAAAAACCAAGTGCAGAAAACATGGAAACACCAACAGAAGATGCAAATACATTCAAAAGATTAAAAGATGAAGTTGAGGACTTTGTGGGTCAAATTGAAAACATGGATAAAGATGGTTCAAGAGAATTTATGAATCCAACCAAACTTGCAGATGAATTGACTGAAATCCTGAACGGTACATATGACCCAGGTGTAGATCCAGTAAATGATCGTGATGCACAACCAGAAATAGAGTTCAGAGAAAAAGTTGATCAAGCAATACAGCAATTGGAAAAAGGCAGAGTTGAAAATGCAATGATCATTTTAAAAAGCGATCAAGACGAACCAAACTATCCAGATGATAATCCTGGTATGGCTGAATCAGAAGAAAAAGAAGTACACATAGATCTTGATGGATTAAGCGATGAATTACCAGATAATGATGTACCAGTAGATAGAATTTTAAAACTTGCGGGTCTAATAAATTAATTTCAAAAATAATCTTGACTAAATATTAATAAGTGTGTATTATTACAATATATGCTTTTTAAGGCAATTAAATTAGGCAAAATAAGGAGGCTAATATGGCAACACTCGCAGAAATAAGAGCAAAACTTAAAGAACAAGACAACAAAACACAATCCGGTGGACAATACACTGGAGATAACGCAATTTACCCACATTGGAATATGCCCGAAGGTACTGAAGCAGTACTAAGGTTTTTACCAGACAAGGATGAAAACAACACATTCTTTTGGGTAGAACGTGCTATGATTAAATTACCATTCGCTGGAATTAAAGGCGAAGCAGGTAGCACAAACACAATGGTACAAGTTCCTTGTGTTGAGATGTGGGGAGATCCATGTCCAATCTTAGCAGAAGTGCGTCCATGGTTTAAAGATAAAAGTCTTGAAGACATGGGTAGAAAATATTGGAAAAAACGTTCATACATATTTCAAGGATTTGTGAATGAAGATCCACTTAATGAAAGCACTACCCCGGAAAATCCAATTAGACGTTTTATAATTGGTCCACAAATTTTTAATATTATCAGAGGAGCATTACTTGATCCTGAAATGGAAGATCTTCCAACTGATTATATTAGAGGTGTAGACTTTAGAATTAATAAAACATCTAAAGGTGGATATGCAGATTACTCAACTTCTAAATGGAGTAGAAGAGAATCGGCATTGACTGAGACGCAGAACAACGCAATAAACACAAATGGTTTATACAACTTAAATGACTTTCTACCAAAGAAACCTTCAGAAGTAGAACTTAAAGTTATGAAAGAAATGTTTGAAGCAAGTGTTAATGGCGAATCATATGATGCAGAAAAATTTGGAAGTTACTATAAGCCGGCTGGAATGAGCCAAGCGACTGGTGATCCAAATAAGCAAACAGTGATGGCAACTGCTGAAACAGTTACTCCACCGGTTGAACCAAAACCTGCTCAAGCAGAAGTGGTATTCCAACCAGAGGAAACTCCGGCGGCACCAGCACAAACAGAATCTGCTCCAACTACTGAAGCATCTTCAAAAGCAGAAGATATTTTAAAGTTGATCAGAGAACGTAAACAAGCACAGTAATAAGGAGATAAGACATGGTAAAGCCATTTGACGTATCAAAATTCCGCAAAGACTTAACGAAAAGTATAACAGGTCTTGGCGTTGGATTTAATGACCCAACTGATTGGGTCAGCACTGGCAACTATGCACTCAATTACTTAATCTCGGGGGACTTCCACAAAGGAGTCCCTTTGGGTAAAGTGACGGTGTTTGCTGGTGAATCAGGAGCAGGTAAATCTTATTTTGCTTCTGGAAATATTGTAAGACACGCACAACAACAAGGTATTTTTGTTGTGCTAATAGACACTGAAAATGCACTTGATGAGAAGTGGTTACAGGCATTAGGTGTAGATACAGATGAAAGTAAACTGTTAAAATTATCAATGAGCATGATAGATGATGTTGCAAAAACAATTTCTACATTCATGGGAGACTATAAAACATTAGATGACGCAGACAAGCCAAAAGTGCTATTTGTAATTGACTCACTTGGTATGTTACTAACACCAACAGATGTTGATCAATTTGACAAGGGAGACATGAAAGGTGATATGGGTAGGAAACCAAAAGCATTAACGGCACTTGTAAGAAATAGTGTTAATATGTTTGGAAGTCATAATGTTGGTATGGTTTGTACCAATCACACTTATGCATCGCAAGATATGTTTGATCCAGATGATAAGATATCAGGCGGACAAGGATTTGTGTACGCATCAAGTATAGTGGTTGCAATGAAGAAACTAAAACTAAAAGAAGATGAATCCGGCAACAAAGTATCAGATGTACGTGGGATCAGAGCAGGTTGTAAAGTGATGAAAACTAGATATGCTAAACCTTTTGAAGGTGTACAAGTTAAAATTCCTTACGAAACTGGTATGGATCCATATAGTGGACTTGTTGATCTTTGTGAAAAGAAGGGAATCCTTAATCAACAAGGAAACAGATTGAAATATATAAACGCAAAAGGTGAAGAAATGTTAGAATATCGTAAAGCATGGACTGGCGAAAAACTTGATATCATAATGCAAGAATGGAATATGCATGACGAAGTAACACCTGAAGTGGAACTTGATGAAGATGGACAGTGAACAAATAATTGAAACTTGGAATTTATTTTCTGATTATCTTTCTGCTAAAGACAAAACGATTGTTGCTACAAAATTTGTAGAACTTATAATGGACTTTGGTGCATCAGAGTCAGACTTGAAAGAATGTATGGGCAACTATGACGAGTTGGATCATGCAATAGAAGAAATATTTGAGTTTGATGAAGAAGAGAAAGATATTGAAGAAGTAGATTTTGAATGAGTTGGTACACAGAAATTACAAAAAGTCTAAGTAAAATTCCAGATGCTCTGGCACACTTTGAGTCCGAGTACGACTCTGCAAGACGTGAGTGTGGACTTAAAGGCAATTTAGAAAAACACGCATCTAATATGCCTGGCATAGTCGAGCAAAGATGGAATCAACTGCAAGAACTAGAAGCAGTACTAGAACATCTCAACATACAACTTAGACGTGTAAAAACAAAACATTACAAAAAATATCTGGAAAACTATGCAAGAGCATTAAGTTCAAGAGATGCTGAAAAGTATGCTGAAGGCGAAGATGAAGTTTGTGACATGGAGGCTCTAGTAAATGAATGGGCACTTATGCGTAACAGATGGCTAGGCATATTGAAAGCACTAGATCAAAAGCAATGGCAAATTACCAATGTAACTAAGTTAAGGGTTGCTGGTATGGAAGATGCTGACCTAAGATAATTGTTCTTTGATATAATCCAATACATTGTGTTTAGGATTAAATCCTAATATATTTGATGGATGTTGTATTGTATGTACTTCACCTCGCCTTGCATCAGTATATATTTTGTCACATGGAAAGCAATCTGCTAGATCATTTACAGAGTACAGTTCAGGTGAACTTATCACATAGTCTGTGCCGTGATTTTGGTCTTTCATTGCCAAAATTGTAGCGTCAACGACATCATGAACATGAGTAAACTGTCTTGACTGTGTGCCGTCACCGGTCACTGTGATTTGGTTGTGTTTTTGGTAATCATCCAGCATTTTTGCCACGCAAGTGGTGTATGATCCCTCTATTTTTTCTTCTGGTCCATACACATTATGGAAGGATAGAATACTATAATTGAGGCCAAAATGCTTGGAATAAAGTTCTAAAATGTCTTTAGATATGCTTTTAGAATGCACATAAGGGTTGATTTTAGCGTCATTTATGGCGGTCGCCATGCTTGAGTTAGACCAGAATACCCAACTGTTTGCTTTAGAGGCATAATCTGCCACTGCTATTGTGCTGGTAATGTTGTTATCAAGCACTATTCTTGGTTTATCGAAACTAAAACCCATGCGTGGAGTAGCGGCCAAATGGAAAATTATGTCAAATTTTTCTTCGCATTTGGTCAAATAATCTTGTATTCGCATGGCATATATGGGAGTGTGTTTGGCATCTTTGCTCTTTGCACCTGACAAATCGTCTACCACAGTCACTCTATGTTCTAATGCCTTTAGTTTGCGTACAAGATGCCCACCAATAAAACCTTCTCCGCCTGTTATTAATACTTTCATATACTTGTTACAATCTCTTTTTTAAGTAAGTTTCTTGTAGTATCGGTCATTACACCAGTAATAACAAGCATAGGTCTAGGTATATTACTAGCATTGGCTGTACCGTGTGGCAAATTCTGCCAATCAAATTTGTGTATGTCCCCGGCTCGCCATCTATCAAACTGTTGATTGCCATACATCAAAAATTGTCCTGGTTCCCAGTCTTCTAACATAACCATTATCCTTACAATCTTTTCATAGTCCTCATCTATGTCATGCAGTTTATCAATATGCATATTCAATACTTCACCGGTGAACTGTATGTGTAGTTTTGAATACACAGGGTCTAATGCAAAAAAGTCTGTCATCCTTTGTAGTGTAGGGCATTTAGTAAAATCTTTTAATCCTCTATATATTGTTGTGTCTGGATTGGCACCTGCTTTTATTAAATCATATTCTTCTGCTTCAGCATCACCGTCTATTCTACCAGTGCCTTCTCTTCTATTGCCCCATGTCAACGGTTTTGCATCATTCAATATAGTATCAATTTCATTCTGCCATTCGCCGACGAACTTGCCAAGATGTTCTACTGCATCAGCATCCATTTTCCATTTGTCAAAATGATAATTGCTTCTTTGTTTTCCTTGTTCCCAATTACTTGTAGACATATACTGTGATATCCTTTTGGTTATAATCATGTAACTCATTTGCATTTGGAAATTTTATATCTAACAATCTACAAAGGTCAACATTATTTAAAACTTTAGTAACCCTTTGTTTGTTATTGTTCAAAAACTGCATAATGTCTTTATTTTCTGCTTGTATATGTTCAAACATTTTGGTCAAGTCTTTAAAGTGTTGATAGTTAGGATATGTAATACTAAATTCTCCACACAGTTTCCACCACTCCAAACACTCATAGTCATTCCTGTACACCATCACTATAGGATGTCCTAAATCTTTTAGTCTATATATTTCATGTGCAAAGGTATGAGACTTGATTATTCTTTTCCCAGTGCCTGTGAAAGGTTCATCCCATTGATGCAAACCAAATTCCATTCCAGGATCCCAATAGGCGCCAATATGCATCAATTGTTTTGTTCCTGGTGTGTCAGCATCATGCCAATACATTCTTTCTTCTGTGTAATCTGAATGATCGATATCGTCCGACCAATAAATATTTTTAACAACACTACTCCATTTTGACCCTGGAGCACCTGTAAATAAGATATAATTATGATTCATCGCAGGCCTTTTTAACTGCTTCATCAAATGAACCAACACCGCCATCTCTGATATACTTTTTGTTTGTTTCTGATTTTTTTACATAGTCATCGATTAATGTGGCATGGTTCCATGCAATAGGAAACTTTAAGTCTCTGCTTAGTATCTTTAGATAGTCAGCACCATATAAAAAGAAAAGTTCATGTGATATGAAGTGTGTGTCCTCACATACATTGTACAACTGTTCAAACTGTTCCATTGCAATAGGAGTGGTGTGTCCTTTTCTCACTCTGGTTTGTTGGTGTTGCAGTATGTTTCTATCTCTACCTATGATACCAATTACAACATCACAATACTTCTTTGCTTCATTGATAAAACTTCTATAATTAGGAATGTGTGGTTCTTTATCTCTGAAATACGGACAACTTATACTAGTAATCGCATATGGTTTAATCCACTCTTTGTCTTTTAATTGTGTTGGATCATCCCAATATTTTGCAAAAGGTTCAAGATGATGTCCTTGCCATTCGTCTCGCAACATTGGCCAACCTTCTACGTGTGGATGTAATGAAAATATTTTTGCAAACAAATGATTACCGGACCCTTGAGGTCCGGTAATGATTAAAAGTTTAGGCTTTTGCTTTTGTTCTGGATCCATTGCTTAATATTAATGTTAGCACAGGTGATCCAAAAATAGCAATCAATGTTCCCATGAATGCCGTATCAGTGTAACCTAATTTACCTGCAACAAAAAGGATTTCACCTATTGTAACTGGTATCAGTATGCCCCAAAACATACCTTGTTCTGTGACCCAATGTGGTCTCATGACTGCCATCATTGATGGTAACCAAACACCTGCTCTCAGTACTGCAAAGAATAAAAACAGATACACCAACTGCATACCTGGTATGTTTGCAACAATTAATCCCAGTATTGCAAGTGCAACCATTCCGTATCTTGCAGTTGATATTGGACTGCCCATTTTGAATTTATTGTACACATCATGCCCTGTCATGTTGGCCACAGAAGCAAATTGTGAATCAAGTATCGCAACCAGTCCTGCAAATATCATGAATGCAAAAACAAGTGCCGCCACTGGCGGAAGGAAAGTTCCTATTGCAATAGCATTGGTAGTGCCTACCATGTTGTTTGGAATCTCTAATCCGGCACCTGCCGCAACAAATCCAAGTAATCCCATACAAATTGGAATCACAATAAACACAAATGATGCAATCACGTATGAAGGAATAATTGATTCTGTCTTGATTGAAAATGCTCTTTGGTAGAATGAATTGTCACCCCATGGTCCACCCATGTGTCCTAAGAACGCCGCCGCACCAAAGCCTGTGAATATACCCCAAGCAAACGGTGTGCCGAATATTGCCGCACCTTGACCAGTACGTCCACCA
>TARA_B100001778_G_scaffold332136_1_pt1 | contig 12288 bp, 3 predicted proteins | sample TARA_B100001778 | Tara Oceans TARA_B100001778 (sample SAMEA2623826) | marine metagenome | biome: marine biome (ENVO:00000447); feature: deep chlorophyll maximum layer (ENVO:xxxxxxxx); material: "saline water (ENVO:00002010), including plankton (ENVO:xxxxxxxx)" | depth 40 m
TAGGTTCTCTGTAATAATTAAAATTATTGTTTAAGTTATAAGTTGCATGCTGATCTAAAGCTGGTTCGTACACTCTACGATTTCTATACCTAGCCAAATTGTTAGTCCCGACCTGGAATAGTCTTTGCTGTTTACCTCCCATAACCACACTACGAGTTTTAGAATCTTGAAATTCTTGTCCAAATTTATAATCTGTAACAAAATCTGACTCATCAAACGTTTGCACTAAATTTTTAATTATATTTACAGGAGGCTGAAATCTTCTACTGACTGTATGTACTTTCAAAACTGCATCATAAGAACCTGGATTTTTGTCTTGCAGCTCGACCCAATAATCAAAACCTAAAGGTTCACAACATTTATCTATAAAATCAAGCAAACTTATACTAACTTCATTAATATAAACTGCATTAGGAGGTCTTGGTACAGAACTTAGATCTAATTTAATATGAGGGCGGTTAATACTGTCAGTAGCTGATCGAGTATTAAAAATATTCCAACGATTAGCTTCATACTCACCAAAAGTTGTTCCGAGAGTGGTGCTATGATCAAGGTAAGCGGCATTGTTTCTGTCTCTAACAGCTTTACCTATAATGCATCCGTAAGGATTCCATTTATTTTTCACTGGAGAACCAGCACAAAGAAGTTCGTTAATTGCATCATATGCTAACCCTAAAGAAACACCTCTTTGTTCGCTATATCCTACATTTTGAAATCCCTTATAACCGAATATATTAATTAAATTAGGAATATTGCCATTGAAAATAGTAGCATTAAAACCAGCATCTATTGTTGAGTCGTCAAATGGTACTGCTACGGCACCACCGTCACCAAACGAAGCTCCATTTATCGTGCTACTAATAGTTCCAGTATAATCTTTCAGAATAATTTTAGTACCCTTTAATAAATTAGTAGGACTATCTATCTGCACATCTACTAATCCATTATTATAATTCCAACCCTTAACTATTCCATTAAATATAACATCGTCATATCTAAAATGTACCATAGAACCCATAACATCTAAATTACGACTATTTTTGTCTATGTTTCTTAGAATACCCAAATCATCCGCAAGAAATCCTGGATCAGGACCTACCCAATCAAAAGGAGTATCACTATTAACTTGCCATATTTTTTTGCCTGTATCGTTCCTTTTTACATCTCCGTATGTAGACTGTAAGGCATTTCTAGTGCTTTGTGAGTCTTGTAATCTTTTAGCTGGCGCAGTATGTAGAGTTAAATTTTCATCTGGTGTTACTGTAGAGCCTTCTAATTGTTGAGGATCAAAGGCGCTAGAAGATCTATCCTTAGTAGACGTGGATAATTTAGAGTCTATATTAGAATTGAATCCTTGAAATGACCCGTGGCTCCAATGATGAGAAGGATCATAAACCAGTTTAACACTACAAGAACTAGGCTCTCCACCCCATCCTAAGTTTAAATTAAAGCTTTTAATGGATAATCCCATAAAAAGTGTTTGAGGAAATGGTCCTGCTGTTGTAATATCTGTACCACAAGGATTTATGCTCATTATTAAAATACCTTTATCATTATTTAATTACTACCGGGACTACAAATTACATATTCCCAACTTATAGTCTTAGTTAACTTATTAGAGGTCAAGTCTAAGTTCTGACTATCTTCAACAATATATCCTGTAAATTTATTAGTAGGTTTATATAAATTCATATATTTATCTATTTTATCTATTTCTTCTTGGGGGAATTTATACTGATGCATTCCTGTTGGTTTAGGAAAAAACGCTTCAAAAGTTATAGATCTAGTACCTACTCCACTAGCATATTGTTCGGTATGAACGTTGGAATATCCTTGAACATTATAATATACTGGACCTAATCTCCTACCAAGAATAGTAATAGGAGTAATTAATGTCTCAGGTTTGGAGTCTGACAATGTAAAATTTTCAAATGTTGATCCTTTTAGCAAACCAGTAGGTCTAGAATCATAAGTTCTACTAAAAGTAACTTTACCTTCATTAAAAAAGAAACCTTCTGTATTTTCTGATGGAATACCATGCAAAGGTCTAGTGTTAGTTGTTATCTTGTCATTTTTGTTTGTAGTATCATATTGTATTGCTGATTTATAAAACACATTGTCATCAATCAACTCCTGGTAGCCGCTAACTGCATTTTCGTATTTAAGAGTTCTGTGACCACCTCTACCACCTATACTAGCATCCTCGTTTAATGTATAATCATAAGGAACAATCATACCAGAAATATTAGCAATACCACTTTGATTAACTGCTGGGTCAAGTGTGTTATACATGTTCAATCCTGTAGCAGCTGGTTCCAGACCTATAATCTCTCCGTTGACCGTTACTTTTCTTAAATTGGTATTTTCTACAGCGGTGGTGATAGTATTAGTATATAACCATGGGTCTACTCCATATTTTAGCAAAAAAGTATCTGAGACACTATACTTACCTTCTGTTTCACTAAAATCCATTTTTCTGTCCTGATTATAAAAACAAAACTTAGCAGGTGTTCCATACTCTGATAAGGGGAACAAATCATGAATAGGATATTCTTCAGTCCTTCTTTGTACCCAATCTTGAGCAAAAGTCAAAGCACCACTCTTATTATCCGCATAGGCTTTAGCAGTAGCGCTAACACTTCTAGTTAAAGTATAAGTAGGATAATGATCATAATCTAAAGGACCAGTAGTATAGGTATCATCATTCTGTTGTATTGAATAGGTGTCTTCACAACTATTAATATGAGAAGTTGGAGAGTTTACATCTATTAGATAAGAACCGCTACCACTTACAGCTATAGCTAGTTCCATTGTATAACTAACATAATCACGCCAATAATTTTGATTTTCATTAAAACTCAAATTTTTAAGTTGTGCCATGCCTGTTACTACCGCATGATTCTGAAACACATAGTAAAAAGGTTTACCATTATTATCTATAATCTTATCTTGAAAATTAGTTGTTCTTTCCATCAGTTTCTCAACATCATCACTATATCTAACTTTGATGATACCATCTAGATTTACTGAGTACTCATCAGATAATAAATCTCCTGCTGGGGTTCTTTTTCTATTAAAACCCCAATTAATACTAGGCATAGGATATGCATTTTCGGGGTTATTGTCTGTGCCAGCAAAATCTGTTTGTGCTATTTTAAATGCACCTAATTGTAAAAAACTTGTTTTTAGTGTTTTATCATATATAAAAGAAGTACTCAAATTTTATCTCCATATCGTATAGTTCCATGATATTGTTTTATTTAACGTACCTTCTACAAAATTAATTTCAAACTGATCCTCAGTAACCCAACTACTAAGAGCTCTATTTACTGGGTCCGCATAATTAGGATCCATATATTTTGGATCAAAACTATTCATTGCATTTCCCAGTTCTTGAACCATATAGCTATCCTCACTAAGCACTGTTTGGAGATCACCTTCTCCATCGCTATCAGGGACAATACTATCGAATGTAGCGCTATATGAAACAGTACGACCTGGAGTTGTAATTGTACCTAAATGCTGAGGATGAGCACCCCTATACATAATATTTTGTGTAGCATAGCCCGTTACAGCATAAGTATCATTTACACTCAATTGTTCATTTAAAGCTCCTGGTATCATAGTAAATACCCTATTATCATATGAGCAAGTATATGTTATACTACCATTATTAACATCATGATCTGCAGAAAAACTGGTAGGAACAGGATGAAGCCATTTCTCTCTTTCCGTTTTTGGAGAATGATTAGACTGCTCTTGGTCTATTTTAAAATCTGGATAACTTTGAGTATCATCATGTTTATCAATATACTCCCCACTAGGTAATCCTATGGCGTGACGTACTTTGCCATATAAATAGTCTAATTGTTTAGACAATCCTCCACTAGCATGAACATATGCTTTACTAGGACCTTGTCTTGTTTTAATAAAGCCATCATTTGGAATCTTATATGGGTCGAGCGATCCAACCAATTTATCTGCGCTGTCGTTAGTATCGTCTGGTAGATTTTCTTCTAAATCATAACCTTGTATTGTTCCATTTATAGTGACTGTTCTGTTAAATTCTTTATCTATACTATTAGAAATATTAAAATCGTGAGTATATTTTTTTGCAGGGGCGCCCGTAAAAGCTATATAGGTTTCTGTGTAAGTCAATGAGCCATTAATCGCATCAGCTTCATAATTAGTAACACGATTAAATATCTTTATTGTATTAGCATCTGGAGCAGCTCCTAAAACATCAGATTGTTGGAAAACACCGGGAGCCTTTTTTAATAAAAGTTTTACTCCGTCTTTTGCATTTTCAAAAGCCGTAGCGTCTGAATGAGCTATGCCTTCTGCATTAACCACACGAGAAATATTGTAATAAGTATTACTCAAAGGATTCTCATGAGTTCCGTCAGGATAATAAGCCGTTGCATTTTCAGGATCGTCTCCTTCAACGGATACTAAGTAATTAAATTTATCTTTAACTTCACTTATGTTCCAACTATCAGAAAGATTACGTAAATATACGGGTCCATCTTCTTCTTGTTCGTATAGATAGTGTTGAGTGTCTCTAATATTAGCAGCCATAGAAATATCAAAATCCACAATATTATACATTGTCTTATCTGTACTATTGCTAAATTTAATATCTTTGACATAAATACTTTTGTCAAAATCTGTTGTTTGATTGCCTAGCGGAGGAAAAACTTGAGTACCCTCGCACTGGATGAGTAATGCTTGATAGTCTTGTGAGAAAGCATAGGCTAAACCACTAGCTTTTATGACACCACTGCTTCCTGTTCCATATATTTGTCCTTTCATAGATATATCTACAACACTACCTAATTGCCTGCCAGCACTAGTATTTTGAGGCTGATAGCTAACTGTAACTCTTGGTGTAGGAATACCACTGTGTTTAAAATTAAATTCTCCATATTTTATATCCATTAATTATCCTTTTTATTTCTAAACTATAGCACTATTACCAAATACAATTCCAGAAGGCATGTGTACCTGATTAATATCTGCAGTTATAGACCACATACCATTGTAACTAGAGACGCCACTAGCAGAAACAGCTAAACGTTTTACATTTAAATCATCTCCGCTATCTTTAATCTCTACAACAATAGGATCTTTAACAGAATAATCTACTGTGGAATATCTCTTAGTAACAACATCACTGCCTACCTTAGTTGTAGTTCTAGTGCCATCACTAGCTATGTAACTCATAACAGTACCTTCAACTTTCCCACCTGCGGCACCGAAGGTTGGGGTTCCAGCATCATCACTGAAGACTGCACTGTAATTAATAGTATAGTTCCATACCATTGTACGCTTATGATCTACTGGGCTACTGCTATTATAATTATCTAAATACTGTAAACTAATAGTATTAGTCGCAATCGGTGTTGTATTAGCATTTTTATGCCAATCACTAGTAAGTTCTGATTTAACATCTCCGCCTGTTCTACCTCGTAAAAAGAACTTGCTATTTTGAGAGGAGCCATCAAAAGAAGATGTTCCTCTAGCAAAACTACCCGCACCTTCTACATGATTATTTCTACAAGAATTAAGACTAAGATCATTACCTAGTTCGATACCAGGGGTTACATCAGTATTAGTAGAACCATTTTCTGGTTGAGGAAAACTAAAGCCTCTTGCGTGAGCCCATTTAGCACCATTCCAAACAATAGACAAACCATTGGATGATGTACCTAAAGCAATATCATTTTCATCTGTTGTTGCAAGTCTCATTGTGACAATTTGATCGCCTGTGTCAGTTGCTACACCTACAGGATGAATACCACTAAACTGATATGATAAGTCTAACGTATCTAGACCAATATTACCTGCTGTGTCTACAACCTTTAAGTATCTATTGGCTGTGCTTCCACCAGCTCTACCATCGGCTGTTAGTTGTAATGCACTAGCTCTGATCTTACCGTCAACTACAAGCTTACCAGCTTCCCACCAAGGTCTGTTTTGATTAGCTGGTGTAACATTCCATAAATTGGTATCACTCACACCAAGCCCTAAAGCACCACTAGCGGTATAGTAATGGAAACCTAACTTAGTGCCACCTTGACCACTTTCAGAAATAATAAATTGATTGCCAAGTCCAGCATTGTTAAAGACAGTATTATTCCCTGCTGCAGAACTAAGTATGATATGATTGAATGAATTGCTGGCTCCTTGTACTAATGAATTATGACTAGTTTCAGGAGGAGTGCCTGTTAATCCAATAGTAAGAGCACTATCATCTGGATAATATCTCAAACTATTACTACCACTAGTACTATAATCTTTATGAGCAAAGAGAACATCAAATTTACCGAATGTTTTACTTTCTAACGTTCCATTCGTTCCATTAATACCTAGTACCGTACCAGTAAGATTTAGTGGTAGAGCAATATTTCCTCCCACTGTCATTGATCCAAATTGTCCAGAAACACCTGTAATATTATGTACTCGTACTGCATTATCTTCAATATGTGTTTTGAATAGATAAATTGAATTATCCCCGGCTACAGCATTTTGAACTCCACTACCTTTGATAACAAAATTATAGCCATAGTCATTACCAGCATTATTTAAGAATAATCCTGTTTGATTTATAATCACTACTCGATCTTCTGTTTCGTCACCAGATATATAGTCAAAACTTGCACTAGGAGATAATATTTTATTAGCTCTAGTGTATTCGAGAGTTTTAACGCCACTAGCTGTGTTAAAGAATATTTCTTTCATTCCACTACCAACAGTATCGCTAGTCTTAAATACTAATCCACTATTTTGCCCAACCAAAGTTACTGGCTTTTTCCAGCTAGAGAAACCACTAACGTCTGTATGTAGGCTGTAACCTGAAATTGATGACAAGCCAATTCTTAATTGATCTGTTGTTAATGTGCCACTAACATCAAGTGTAGATCTAGCATTATTAGTATTAACACCAATCCTATTAGTTAAAAGATTACTATACATAGTATATGATGAATTATCTCCACCAGCATTACTACTCTTAAAGATAATACTTTGTTGTGACAAACCAGTGTTGAATATGACGGAATAATCATCTAAATACATTTTATTAGTATTATTAGTTCCGATTTGAAGGGCTTCATTATATGTACCACTTAATCCATGCCCAATAACAACATTATTAATGCCAGAAATATGATTATGATTACCTAGAATTAAACCACTCATATGTCGTGCAGTATTGCTCGACCCTAATACAATACTATATCTTCCGTATTGTGGACTAGTGGCAGGAGTAGCATCATTATTACCGTCCTGGTAAGCCATGACATATCCTGAAGAAAATCCAGCAAATCTATCAGCGAAACAAGCTTCGCAAGGGTCCAACCCTTGAACAACCTCATCAAAACTTTCTTTAACATAATATTCTATTGTATTGTCTGAATCTATAACAGAATTAGCTACTAATGTTGTAGTAAAATTACTTCCTATATTTTCTTTTAAGACACCTAAAGAAGCACCAGCTGAATCTGTTCCGTCAATGATACTTCTGACAAAAACAGCATTGTCTTGTGAAGCTGGTGAATAGAGCCCTACTAAGATTCTATCTCCACCATTAAACTCTGAGATGTTGCCGATAATAACAACATTCGTTCCAGATACTCGACAAGGATATCTTGCATACCCTATTGTGTTATTTCTTCCATATACTAAATTATCTGCACTGTAAACTTCATTATTATATCCTACAGAGATACCACTAACTACAACCTCGTTATGTCCTAATACAATACTGCTATTACCAAACACTTGATTACGATCATCTGCAGTATTGATAGATATAGAACCTGAACCTATAATATCGTTTTTAGATCCAATAGTTGTATTATTTTTACCTACAACAAAATTACTATTACCTATATTTTGGACATCAGTTCCGTTAAGATTAACATATGAACCGATATTATTTATGTTTAATCCAGAAACTCTGGTTTTATTACCCACTATTGTACTACCACTAGCTGCTGACACCCAGTTATTGATACCAAACACAGTAGTATTAGACATACTATCTCCAGCAGCCTTAACTCCACTACCAGTAAAAGTGCCATCTGTATTAATAACAATTCCTGTAGTATTATTCAGTACTCCTACGACTAAATTATTATTACTAGTAACAGGAACATTATTTCTAGGACCGATAACTATGTTATTAGAAACCGTACCGCTTAAATTATTGTTATTGCCGATAATGAGAGAATCTTTAATCTCAGAGACTGTATTAGATTGACCTATAACCACTAAGCCTGTTGGTGAAGCATCTGTTGTACTATTGTCAAGACCTAACAGAATACTATCATCTAAACCACTTGTTGTGGTCACACCAAGGCCAATAATAACAGACTTTGTACTATGAGATAAACTAATATCATTACCAATGTAAACACCACTAGTAATAGATTGTGGGTCATTATTAACACCTATACTAATAACACTATTACCACTAACATTAGAGTTATTGCCATAAACAATATTTTTATTACCCGTAGCATTAATATTAGAACCTACTACGACATCATTACTACCACTAACAGTTAAATCATTACCAACATAAACATTAAAATTACCTCTAGCATTTACGGTATTTCCAAAACCAATACCAGAATGTCCTATAACATTTGCATTAGATAATAATCCAATATTTTTATTGCCACTAGCTATATTAGTATTACCAATTAATGTGTTGTGACTGCCTGACGCTTGAACACTTGAACCTAAAGCTAAATTAGATACTCCACTAACAGTCGAGTCTACTAAAACACCTATATTAAAATCACCACTAGCACTACTATTATTACCTAGTATAACTACTTTATTGCCTGAGGCTTTAAGATCATTACCTACTATAATACCATCATCATGAATAGTATCATTCATATTACCTAGTACTATATATGAAAGCCCACTAGCCGTATTATTATATCCGATTACATTGTATGATTGACCACTAGGATTATTTAATCCACCCAAGACTGTATTGAGCAGAGAAGATCTGAATACTTCTTTGTTTACTCCTGTATGATCTACAGTAAATATAATTTCACCACTAGTACTATTGGTGGCTGGATTTAAAATCTTAGACTTAACTTGTCCATAATTAATTGTATTAAAATTATTGTCTCTACCTGCCAGGTCAATGGTGGCAGGGAAACTTCCTGTTTCTGGGGTTGTCTGTGTATTGTGGACTAAAAGTAATTTAACACCAGTTGCACAATTGGTGACACTCTCAACTTTTATACCGTCTAACGTACAGTCTGTAACTACATGTAAAGCAGCGTCTGGTGCTCTAGAATTAATACCTAGTCTTGAAGTAGACGCATCATAAAATAATACATCTCCATTACCTGTTCCTGAAACAGCAAAGTCTATGTTCAAATTATTCTGATTAAGTAAGGTGGCATTACCTGCGGTATCAGAGAGAACTATATCATATACAGTTCCCGACCCTATGTTAAGAGTACCAGAAACTATATTGTTATTTTCATCAAATAGTGCTGTCATGATTGCTCCCTAGTTTTGCATTGGATTTTGTATTTGACCTTCGCTCTGCTGCTCTATTGCTTTAAACGCATTGTTAAGTTGTTGATTAACTATGGACTGTATGGATTGTGTAGCTAAATTAGCAAAAGCCTCTCCTCCTGCCACGTTTACATTAGCCGTTACTGTTCCTTTTACATTAATAACCTCTGGGAAAGTAATGCTTTTCAATTGTTCTATAAAGTTACCAAAATTTTGAGTAAATTGTGCTATGCCATTAGTATTTACACCACCAGCTTCTCCTCCAGCATTTCCTTGTGATCCTTGTATTAAGGCAGCGTTAAATAAGTTTAAAGAGTCCGTTACAGTCTTTAGAACGCTACTAAAAGTATCCAAATTAACACTTGAACCAACAGCTCCACCATCGTTTAAATATTGTGTACCATTATTGATAGAATTTAATAGTGGCATATTGGCTTGTGCAGATCTGCGATTGACAACAAATTCTCCCGGAGTTAGCATAGCGGGAACTGTATCTGTTCCACGAGGCACCATCATTCCGTTAGCTGCGTAAATTACCCCACCAAACTGACGTCTTTGTGCTCTACGACCAGGGGATGCAGCAGGATTTCTCTTCATAGCATCTTGACGATTTTTCATTAAGTCACCAGCTAATCCACTGGCTTCTCGCCCAAGTTGCATAATAGCCTGACCAGGACCCATTAGGTTTTCTGCTACATTACCAGCGTATCCTTGATTGGCTTGTCTGCGATTGGCTGCATCATATCTTTTTGTCGCTGCTTCTGGATCACTAACTAAAGAGGCTACCTCGCCAGCAAAGTCACCTGCAACCATAGCTCCATAGCCAGCAAGCGAACCTTTTCCAAAAGCTCTCATTCCTCCTCCATGCTGTGACATATGATACGCGCCTTCAGCTGCTATATCTACACCTTCTCCAATCAATGCTCCAGTATGACCACCATAAGCAGAGCCTATATTTCTACCCGTAAAAGGATTACCTCGTCCTGTAAAAACATTACTTAATAAAGCACTAGCGGTACCTGCTGTAAGTTCTTTTTCAGTCATATGACCGCCAGCCTGACCACCTTCACTCATATATTGAGGAGCAACTGAAGTAAATGATTTTGTCTCATCTATTTCTCCAGCTTTTTTCTTAGCGTCAAATAATCTTTGTTTAAACCCGTACCCTTGACCTCTATAATTCTTATCTTTTAATAAATATTCATATAAGAATATTCCATCTAACTCTTCGTGAAGTTTACGAGACACCATATGTCCAGCTATGCTAGGAGCACCACCACCTGTATCTGCAAAGTATTGTTGACCGCTTTCTTGTGCATATTTGGCAAATTTTTGATTCTGTGTATAGGCATCACCCCTCAATAAGCTATAAGCTTCTTGTCTTAAAGATTGAAACTGTGTTATAACAGCATCTAAATCTTTAATTGGAGCACCAGAGTTATTAGGGAACTTCGGGTTGGGTCTATACCCTGCTCTCATTAGAGCTGTAATAGGCATACCTGATATAGCTAACACAGCGTCTGCTCTATCTATAGCATCCTTACTTTCTTTTTGTCCTTGATTAAAATGTTCCAGCAACTGATCTCTATAAGTACCTCTAACATACTTCAACATATTAGCTTTAATTGCCGAATCAGGTCGATAATACTTATTAATATCTGAATACTGTTGATCGCTTAAGAAACCAAGATCAACATCTCCTGGTTTCTGAGGACGCTGTCCTGCGTGTTGTTGAAATGCTTGTTCTACAAAAGATTGTAATGCTCTTTGTACTAAGCCATTTTGTAATTCCACTGGCAGTTGTGCGAGTTCATCACCCGTTCCACCTTGCCATAAACCACGCATCTCCTTGACTTTTTGGTTGGCAATTGTGTATAAATTACCATTATTAGCACCAGTATCTAGAGTGTTTTTAATACTGTCTGACCAGGCTTGGCTTTTCTGTTGGAATGAACCGCTTTCGTACCATTTTTGAGTTCTGGCGTGTCTGGTTCGATACTCACGCTTAGCTTGATATCCTGTCAGCCCTGTTTCATCTTCAATCTTTTTCATCATGGAAGTTTCGTAATGAAAATTATCATCTTCAGCACCAAGAGAACCAGGAGCTCCAGAGAAACCAGCTTTCTTCATAAATAATTGATATTTTGGATCTTCTGATTTTAGCCCTTTATAATTTTGTCTTAGCCATTCTACAGGACTCAGTTTAGTTCGAGATTGTTTATACTGATCATAATAACGAGTTGCCATTTGTTCATTCAATTGTTCGGCAGATACGGTGGGTGAGCTTTCTCCTGATGGCGAAGGATTCGCTTTTTTCCAAGCCTTAACTCTTTCTCCTATATTTTTATATCCTCTTTGTTCCATATTTTCACGAAATTCAGCTAATCTCTCTTGCCATCTATTTTTACGAGTTTTAATTCTGCCTCTTTCGGTTTGTTTTTTTTCTCTTCCTCTTTTTCTATGATGCTTTTGAGCTTGTTCATATAATTCAAGAATCAAATCCTTATCTGCCGCACTAAATCTATTTAACGGTATTTCCCCAACAGCACCTTTGTTAGCACCCTCCAGCATTCTCATTTCTACACTATTTGGCCCAAGTCTTAAAATACGAGCAGATCTCTGGTATCTACCAGTGCTATCTGTCCATCGTTTAGTGCCTCGTCTTTCTAATTGACCAGGTATTCTAACTAAACCACCATTTTCAAAACCTAAAGCCTTAAATGAACCACGCAAGAA
>TARA_B100001778_G_scaffold331020_1_pt1 | contig 12286 bp, 7 predicted proteins | sample TARA_B100001778 | Tara Oceans TARA_B100001778 (sample SAMEA2623826) | marine metagenome | biome: marine biome (ENVO:00000447); feature: deep chlorophyll maximum layer (ENVO:xxxxxxxx); material: "saline water (ENVO:00002010), including plankton (ENVO:xxxxxxxx)" | depth 40 m
AACGGCATTTCAATCGCCTTAGGAGGGTCGTTTAGTGGGACGCTCACACACCTTTCTTGCCAAATCTATTCATTGGGTTTTTGTCATCCTGTATGCCTACGGGATTTTCAAGCAATTGGACGATCTTGAGCAACTCGAAGATTCAGGCTTGCTCGTGTTTGAGGTTGTCTTTGCGAGTGTCTTTCTTCTGATTGTCTTGATTCGATATTTCTACATGAGTCGTTTTGAAACGTTCCTTGGCGCTACCGAACCTGTGCCTTTGATTCACAAATACCTCGCTAAAACCGTTCACAGGTTGATGTACTTCTGTCTTGTTTTGCTGCCCCTTACGGGATTGGCGATTGCAGCCTTATTCAGACGTGGCATCGTGGACGGCCCTCTGATGGATGGTGCCATTGGAGTGCACGGTTTTGCTGCAGATTTGAGTTATCTACTGATCGCTGTTCATGTTCTTGCTGCGGTTTACTCTCGATTGAAAAACGAGGGCATATGGACTTCAATGGTGCCATTGTGGAAAGAGGATGCAACAAAGAAATCCGGTTTGGCGGAAAAAATCACCGTCTTCGAAGGCAACGTGCTTCAGAAGGTAGAGGCATTGCTTCCCACAAAAAAACAATGACGTAGCACAACGAGTTGCTCAGAGTTGACTCAATGGTCCTTGCATGAATTCCCGTAACAAGGTGGTGGCGTAGCTTCCACTGGACAGGACAAATCGGAAGCGTACACAGGCGCCTTCAGGATGCCAACGGCTGTTGTCACCCGGGCCTGCTTTCCATCGCTCGCCCATTGAGTCATCGTTCGCAATTGGAACAGTGTCAATAGAAAGTTCGTTGAACTCAGTGACGAGTGCCCTTCGAGTCCCTCGAGTGGAGAGGCGTGGAATCGCTTCAACGTTCCAATCGGCGCTCTCAAGGTTCATGCCCTTGATGACCGATGCCTCAATGGCCCCAGAGTCTCCATCACAGGTGCTGATCTCGCTGCCGGGAAGTGGGCCTGTGGTGACCAAGCGGCCCATGGAACAGTTTCGAGAAATTCTCGGCAAGGTACGCTCTTCAACATTGACGCAACTCGAGGCATCAAGTTGCCCCTTTTCATCAATACGCCCAACCAAATCACCAGCCACAGGGCGGCTGATGGGCAAACCCGCATCAATTCGGGCGTGCAATGCTTTGTTGAACACAACGGATTGCAATGCATGCACGGTCATGAGTTGGAGATTACCTGGAAGTTTCTTGAAGGCACCAACAAAATCCCCTTCACGGTGAAGCAGATGTTCGACCATGCGGCGTTCGAAGCCCAACCACTGCGGAGCGAGAGCCAATCCTTCTTCAGTTGGACCATGTTCTCTGACATGAGCTCTAAAGGCTTGGACATCATCATTTTCAGAGGTACCTTCCATGGCGATGTAGGTCATCACGGCCTGTTCCCAATCTTCTGCAATGACATGCTTGCCAACTTCAGCCGTGACAGGACGGCCTGAGCCAAACCGTTGGGGTCCGATCCAGTTAGGGAATGTGTTCTCGCCTAATTTTTCAGCCATTTCAGATTGAATTTTTTCGACTTCCTCGAGGGCATCATCTGTGCTCATGGGGGTGCCATCGTCATGGGCGCAACCACGCACGACAATGGTGAACCGGTTTCCACGATGGTTTCCAAATCCAATTTTTTGATGGGTTCGTCCAAGCACTTCGATTTCAACATCTGGCATCTCGACCTCAGCAACTTTGCGTTGAGGTGCATCAATGACAAACAGCTGTTGTGTTACCGCACGCTTATCCTTTGTTCCTGCAAAGAAAATTCTGTTGCGTGGGATCTTCAATGCCTTGGCAAGGTTGTTGCAAAACCTGTTTGTTTCCCAATTGGTAAGGGTGATTTTGGCCACAGTGAAGCGACCTTTGTTGTCCATGTGGATCGAGGTTGAAATTTCTTCAACTCGAAAGTCGGTGACTCGGGCTTTCAACACCCCGCCAATACCTGCTGTTTTGGTGGCGTAACCGTCCAATCCGATGGCTTCAGCCAAAGAATCGGTCCAAGCGGTCAATTCAAGCACCCCGTTCACAGGGTAATCTTTGCAAATTCATCGGCAAGACCAGCGACGAGATCACGGAGGACCTTATCGGAGGCGTTCTTGCCAGTGGTTCGAATGTAGAATTCTGGGTCATCCAATTCTGGGTGACCAGGGAAGTAGTTGGCGTACTCGACGTTCTTGTGGTTGTTGAGTCGCTCGCGAAGCATCTGCAAAGCGGTGTGGCTTTCGCCGATAATGCGGAGGCGCAGTTCATTCTTTTCTCGAAGGAGCAGTTTCACAGGCATGATGACCAGTTCGGCCACTGGCCTACTTGTTTTGAACCTTCTCCCAAAACCACCAAGCCGTTGACGCTTGAATGCGATGGTCTATTCAACACCAGTAAGGTGCTGAGATGGACAAAGGTCCTCTACGAAAGCATGTTGATTTGATACCAAGTAACCCCCTTCCTTTTGTAGTGCTTTGAGTTGGAGAACTGCATGGATACTTCCGCTCTCGAGGCCAAGATGGCCAAAAGTGCTGGAATCTTCCAACGCTCTGCGCTTCCTATTCTCATTGTGACCGGTCTCATCACGCTTGGACTGATGGCTCATTTAGCCACTTCTCCACCAAATTTCAACACCGATCTCGGAGAATTTGCGCCGGAATCTGAAGCCAATGATGCGCATGAACGCATCCACCAATTTTTCCCCAATGAAACCCGTCCATTATTCATTGAAGTCACTGCTGATGACGGCTCAAACATCTTATCTATAGAAAATATCAAGTTGATGAATCAACATCTATCTGTCATCAAAAATGAATCACATGCTCGTGGAGATATGATCTCGGTATGGACCACTGCCCCGGGGATTGTGCAATTGAGTTTGGACGAAGAGGCAGATGGTATGCCGCTGGCAGACGTCACTTCTTGGGAACACATGCTGGAATTGATCTTCGAGGACAACACCACATGCACGATGACCAGCGATGATCAGTTGTTGAGTGCTGCAACGTATGCATCATCTGCGCTTTTGAACAAGGATTTGTCGATTGATTCAACGTGTTTGTATTTGGAGACTGGAAACGGCAGTGCAGCGCCTACAGCCTCCTCGACATTGTGGGTGCTTGAGGTTGATCCAAGCCTCGAAGAACAATATCGAAAGTTCCTTCAAGACGACCTTCGTTCAGAGTTTGACGAGTTGTCGGCGACTTCTTCTTTGAATTATGGCGTCGTTTCATTGGACTTGATTTCCCATGACATCGATGCAGGGACCTTCGAGAATCTTGCTTTGTTGATCGTCCTTGCGCTTCTGGTGGTCGTGCTTCTTCTTGCCATTGCCTTCCGGTCTGTTCCAGACGTCTTGTTCCCGCTGGTCGGTTTGTCTTCTGCTTTGATTTGGACCTATGGCGTCATGAATCTGCTTGGTGCCCAATTTACCGCGCTCGAAGTTGCTGTTGCACCTCTCGTTCTTGGTTTGGGCATTGATTATGCCATTCACCTTCAGCGAGCCTATTCTGCTATTCGTAAGGAGCATGAAGATCCTGCTGAGGCTTGGTTGCGATCTTGTGCTCGCCTTTCTGTGCCTCTGCTGTTGGCAGTGGTCACCACCGTTGCAGCATTCCTTGCCAACATTATCTCGCCCCTTCCACCATTGGCGACCTTTGGTTATGCTCTTGCCTTCGGTGTCGTTTGTGCATTTGTTTCGGCCACCGTCGTGGTCGGCTCCTTGCACGTCGTGGTTCGTGGTTTTGCAGTTAAGCTGGAAACACAAGCCATCACGATGCCAGGTTTGGTCGACAAAATTGTCGCCTTGCAGCAGAAACAACAAGTTGGCGTTTTGCTTGTGGCCATCTTTATTTCGGCAGCGTCCGTGTTTGGGGCAGCATCACTGGAAACGGATTTTGACCTAGGTGACTTCGTTGACCCAGATATGGAAATAATGAACGTAAGGGATGACTTAAATTCGAATTACGACAGTGCTGGATGGAAGTTACTCTACATCTTGTTTGAGCCAGTGGAGGGCGAATCTCACATCCCAGGCGATTCATTGTTGCTGGAACAAATTCAAGGTCTCCATCAAGATTTAACCTCGAACCACGATGTGGTTGGTACCGATGAACGTATACCGTCGCCAGCCTATGAAGGGCCCTATGTCGTGCTACGGGATGCCATCCTGAGAAACACTTCCTTTGGTGAAGCCCACAATCTTGAGGTCTATGATGGGGACGTTTATGTCATCGATTCAGATCTTGGTTGCAATCTAGCAGATGTCTTCCGCTCACTTTCCACGAATGCGAGTGTTGCCGATGCAATCAGCGGGGAGACTTGGTCTGAGCGGGTGTCGCAAACGGTTGCGCTTGATGAGACAGGCATCACCTTCATTCGAAACGAAGTGCGTGTTGAAGCCTCAACCTCAACACAAGCCGAGCGTGTCATCACTCAAGTCGAACGGGAATTAGGCTCGGATGGCGAGCGTGGGACCGTTCGTGATAACCTCGCAGAACATGCACAACTGCATGTGACCGGCGATCTGGTCGTTCTCCAAACCGTGCTTGATGGTCTCAGTGTGTCACAAGTCGAAACAACGGTCATCTCTTTGGTGGTCTCAAGCGTTGTCCTGTTGCTCTTGACACGACGGGTCCTGCCTGCGATTGTGGTGCTGTTCCCTGTTGCATTGGCTTCCCTTTGGGTCGCAGGTTCGATGATGGCGTTAGGTCTGAAATGGAACGTTCTGACGGTGATGGTGACCGCCCTCACCCTCGGTATTGGCATCGATTATTCAATTCACATGTGGCGGCGTTTCGAGGTGGAATTAGCACGCAGAGATACCCATTGGGAAGCGCTTCGTGCTGCCTTATCAACCACCGGTGTGGCTTTGATTATGAGTGCAATGACCACCGGATTCGGTTTCATGGTCCTCTTGTTTTCTCCAATGCCGGTGATTCAAGACTTTGGTCTAATTACGGCCGTGACGGTCTTCTTCTCGTTGATTCTATCTCTGATTTTGCTTCCGGTTCTGGTGGAACTTTCTGCTCGAAACAAGGAAGAAGTGGTTGAAGTGGGCGACGGTACGATCATCGAAGGCTGATCAATACACAGACAGTGCTGCGGTAATGTCGTCCATCACAAGACCTTGCTCTCGTGCAACAAGTGCCAAGCAAACCCAATGGCTTGCATAATTCAACGCCTTGGCTTTTCGTTGTGCTCTGCGTTCAACTTCCTGAAGATCCAACTGAGACTGCTTGGCAATGAACTTGGTCAGCCTTGGCGTGAGTTTTGACCGAGGGTCTTCCATATTTGTTGGGGCTGACACGGTTGATGTTTGGGCAGGCTTCGTACGTACCGGGAGTGGTGCAGAGCGAATTTCTGGCTTTGCTGGTGCTGATTCAGAAGCGGTATCAACCTCGTCAACATGAACCGGGTTCAGCAATCTCGATGGGCGTGGATGCCATCCAAGGGGTGAGGTTGTTCCTCCAAGAGGCACGCTTGATTCGAGTGCGTCCTGTGGGCCAGTCAGCCACCCTGCTTTGATGAGTGCTTGTACAGCGAGTTCAGCTTCATCAGGTGACATCCATTCCATGTCAAAAGAGAGAATACGTTCGAGGTCCATCGCATCGAGTGCTTGCCCTTCTCGAAAGCAAATCGCCAAGACTCGAACAACATCCTCAATGTCATCCTTGGCCATGCATCGATGATGCACCCACTGTTCAAGAAGGTAAGCCAAGAATGCAGATCATTCAATTCGCGTGAACGTTTTGTCTTCATTCATACGCCAAACACCACATTCCTCGCCCTTGTATAGGGTCTGGTCGAGGGCGTAATCGTATGCTCCACCAGCAGGTAAACCAGACCATTCAGGTACGGTGGACCCAATGGCGAACTCAGTTGCTGCTGGAGTCGGGACCAATGCGTCAAGAGCAGCAGCACCATCGAATGCAGGCTCCTCTTGTGCGGGTTTGGATCGAGGCGGTGGTCCCTTCAGGCCCGCTGGTTTTGGTTTGGGCTGAGATGACCTCTTTGGAGGACCCTTGAGGGGCGTGGTTGTTACAGCAGGCATTGCTGTTGCAGGTTCACGCTCATCCTTCTGAACCTCGTCTGATTCAGGCTTTCGCTTTTTCAACTGGACGATGAGCACTCCGATCAAAGCCAATCCAATGCCGCCGCCTGCAACGAGGGTTACAGAACCAAAGCCATCATTTTGAGTCGCAAAACTTCGATTCCATGCATTATTTGTCTCATCGACTTCCCACATCTGTTGTTCAGCGTCCGCTTCCACATGAAGCGTCCATGAACCACTTGGTACCGTGATGGTGCTCCGTAGTGTGATGGCAGTGTTGGGGCCAATGGAAGCCACGACTTCACGACCAACAAGGGTTCGCTCACCATTTGTATCGGTGTAAATCGAGACATTGAATTGATCCTCAATGGCTTCTCCGAGGCTTGCCAATTTGATGCCGATTCGCATCGTGCCACCTTCGCTTTGACTGCCACTGACGTCAACTTCAGTGATGGTCACATCCGGCCCTATGCTGTTCAATGGGAGGGTCAACCAAGGGTCGAGCGCTGAATTTCCAGTTGAGGCTTGAAGCATAAAACCAGCATCGTCTTGGCCTTCAGCCCAGCAGGCTATGTTCGCCTGAGTTGGCAGTTCTGATGGGTCGCCAAGTGTGCTAAAATCAAAGACAAATGAGAACATGGTCTTGCCGTCATACACTGTAGAGGATTCTTTGCTTAGGGTGAGTGGCTCCCACTCCACTTCGAGCGAACGAACCTGACAAGTGAGCGTGAGGTTCGACGACCAAAGGTTCGCTTCTTCGATGTTCACGCCGATTTCTACTTCGCTCAGGTGGAACCTCGATGTGCCTGCACCAAGGGTTGAGTCGAGAAGTTTGGGAGCTGCGCCATCGATGCGTAAGGTCGGTATATCGATGCTCAGGAGTTCTCTGGTGGCATAAGGATCCCATATTGAAAGTTCAGTTTCGAACAACAAACCTGTTCCAAGGGGTGCTTGGAATTCAATGGAAAGTTGCCCATCAATCGCGGTTCCCGAGGTGCCTCCTGACCAGCGGTCATTCTGTAACTGACCACTCCAATACACCGAGACAGGGCCAGAGTATGTGGTGTTGCTTAGCATATGGCCAATCGTAGCGTTGAGTTGAATCGTCTCACCAGATGCAATGCTCCAGCCTTCGATCAAATCTCCTTGAACAGCGCCTTCGGCGTCAGTAAGCGATTCGAGATCAACGGTCATCTCTGCCTCGTAGGTCCACTCATCTTGGAACACAAAGGATTCAATTCCATCATAATCTTGGATGATAATTTCAATTTGACCATCGTGGGTTGACGGTGTCACGAACGTCCAATCGATGGTGCCTGCAAAGTGGATGCTAAGGGTGGTCTGCTCGCTTGCGGTGCACGTCGGCAGCACCTGGATTCGTGCATCGAGCGCTTCACAGGTTCCGAGGTTGGTGTTGTATCGCAAGCCAAGGGTTGGATCATTACCAAGCATGAGGCTGATTCGAGTAAGATCGGTTAATCGATTGGTATCGGTTACTTCTACATGCCACGAAAATGACTTTGTTGGTTCGAGACGAGTTATTTCTCCTGTCGCATTCACGCCTTCAAAGTCCACCAAATCACCCTTTTCTGGAGTACGGCTTTCCCACCACAATGTCCCGTTTTCAGCGTTCGAATCCTCGATGGCATAGCCGGCCATATCCGTGCCTTGAAGCCAAACCCTGACCGTTTGATGGTCATTATTCGTAGAGTCATTGACGTTCATCGAGATCGTCCAGTCGTGTTCCAGATTGGTGAAGGCGATTGGGTGAGGCTGATATTCACTGGCGTCAGAGATTCCGTCTTGTGATGCATCGTGAAGGGATTCTATCCAGATGTGGCCCTGTACCGTTGCGTTTGAAAATCCTCCAACATCTCGGTAGGTGAGGCTCACAACCCGATCACTTTGTTCGTTGGAATAGGCACCATAGTCTGGCGTTGTGCTCATGAGAACTGGGCCTTCGTTGTTGATGATGATGGAACGGTTGTAAGCAAGGACCTCCAAGACAAGATCATCAGAAGTACGTGCTTCCAGCCAGACCCGTGCTTCACCAGACGTTCCGTTTGGTAGGATGAAATCAATGGCAGTTGTTGAGCCAGTGGTCAGCGTCGTCCATGTGCCAGGGTTGGTGTACATGCCCCCGCCAAGGTTTTGCGTCGCTTCAACATCCACATTGATCCTCGCTTCAATCAGGCCATTGAGCAATCGAGCATCAGAATTTGTGAATGCATGGTCCACGATGGCTGTCATTGGGGCTTCGCCAGGGTAGACTTCGTTTTCAGAGACCGTTGCGTCACCAAGACTGCTCATCGAAGATGTCATCTCGAGCACTTCAACAGTCATCTGCTTGTCGATGACGGTGATGGTTGGGGTGGTGTAGGAGGTGGTCACACTGCTGTTGGTCTGGACGGTCATCCGAAGGTAGGGGGTGGCACTGCCGTCGTTGATGGCAAAGGACCAATCCATTGTATCGCCATCCTCACCCAAGGTGATTGTAGCCGTTCGATCAGAGGCTCGGAGCAATCCATCCGGATCATCGACATCGAAGGTGTTGGTCGAAGGTGTGTAGGTGAGGATGGCAGGATCAAGACCTATGATCCCAAACCCATCATACGTCGTTGGCTTGACTTCCAAGATGTAGGATGAAGCAGACCCATATGCAGCATGGAAGGTCTGCACAGTGGATAAAGCAGCATTTGGATTCAGACTTGTTGGCGGTGTTGTAAGGAATCGTGCTTCCTCAGCTCCAACTGTAATGCTGTTGAGTGAGGGGATGATCCATTCGTTCAATTGTTGTGTCGTGAATTCAATTTGATACTGAATCAAACTATCACCTGGCATCACATCGGTGAACGTGTGATTGCCAAGTTGCAGGTATTCAGATGATTGGTTAACCCCCAAAGGCCTCCAAAGACTGTTACCGATTCCAACCGTGTCTGCGCCCGTACGGTATTGCATTTCGAGGGTCGTCCCGGTAGGTGTTGCACCAGCAAAATCAATCCATAGTGGCGTAGCACTTGCTTCTGAGCCGGTTCGTAAATCAAAGATGTCCGAAAGCAACGTGCCGCTCTGCATGTCAGGGTTATGGTAAATTCCGGATACATCTGAGTATGCAGTGCTCCAAGAACTGAACCTCCAATTCGATGTGTCCCCACCTGCATAAATCAAGGTGCCATCAACGTTGATCATGTCAAAGTCATAGATTGCGTTGTGCAATAAACCGTGATTGTAGATTTGACCCGTTATTGGATTATAGCCTCGGATTTGGTCGTATTTTCCACTGTTTGAACGTCCACCAGCAATGACAATTTCATCATTGTGGACAACCGCCGCATGAGCTGAAATCTTGAATGGTAAATCGGTCCCATTGGTCCATGTATTGGTCGCAGGGTCGTACACTTCGGTGTGATTGGCGGGAGCGACCGTGGTTTGATTGAGGGTCACATCAAACATACGAACAACACCGCCAATAGCGTACAACTTACCATGGTAGGCAACCAATTCAAACGAGTGCCGTGGAGCACTCATATTGGCCATTGAATCCCACACATCTGTGGCAGGATTATACCGCAATGTTCTGTTGGAGAGGTCTGTTCGATCCCAACGACCCACGCCTCCAGCGACATAAATGAAATCATCAAGGGTGTCCATGCCTGCTAATCCAACACCTAAGGTGGCGGGCATTGTCGACCCTGTCGTCCAATTGTTGGTCATCGGGTCGTAGATGTGAACAACACCATCTGCTCGAACACCAGGGTTGGAAAATGCATGGTGGTCGCCTATGGCGTAAATCTTACCACCGACTTCCACGCATTCATGGTAGGCTTGAGCTTGGGGGATGGTATCTGGGCTTGGTGACCATGTTTCATTCGCAACATCGAACAGCTCGATCAGATTGGTTTGTGATTCATCACCGGAGGCACTTGGGTTTGGATCGTATCGGCCACCGATCAACATGGCTTCATCGGTAAGGCTGTTGTATCCCAAGCACCCACCCGTTCGCTCAAACATCATGGCAGGACTGGGTAGGCTTTGTGGTGAAATGCTTGGACGGTCAAGCAATGGCACCCCATTGCTGCTGCTCACCGTGATGTTCGAAGGTGTGAAGCCATCGCTGGCATTGAAACCAGTTGATGCTTTGATGGTCTGTGTGGGCGGTGTGGTGTTCTCCATCTCCACATGTGGTTCGGCTTCGAGGATCCCCGAATAAGGCATCATTACCATGGCCATAACTGCCCAGAAAACAAAGGTAAGATTGCTTACGCGGCTGCTGACCATGACATTGGACTCGCGGTACGATTCAAGAGGATTGCGCGCCGTCGATTCCTGACATTTCCTTGACATTCTTCATATGTCCTTGAAATCGAAAGGAGGTGCGTCGTCCATAGGTTCATTGGTCACGAACTGCTGCGCCGCACTGGAGGGCTCCAAATGGTACGCGAATATATTGCACGTGACCCGCGCACTGGATTGCCTCTCAATGTCGGCCGGAGCAAAAAAGTAGACAAGAAAATCGTCAACGAAATCGGCCCCTGGGTGAGTATTCCTGATGCGGATGTTCTGCCTCTTGCTTTGGGTGAAATTGACGCCGTACAATCTCGATACCTCGACAAAACCCATACGCATCATCAAGCCGCAGGGGTTCGCGCTTTGGGCCGTTTCAGTGGACGGTTGATCCACGAAGCCCACGCTGCGCTCATGCTCGCCTTCGAGCAAGATGATGCAGACGTCCGTGTCGCAGCGCTGGACGTGCTTCCAGAAATTGCCGTCCGTAAGTCGAATGAACTGTTTGATTGGCTTTCAGTGCTCCTCGATGATGATGACGCAAATGTTCGCAGTGCGGCAAGTCGGTGCCTTGCAGTCACTGCACCTGTGTTCCCATCTGCGGTGGAAACCATTCTCGGAAATGAACTGCGCTCTGCTCATCGCCAACGGTTTGATGCGGCATGGAAAGGGCTCAATGGCTTGTGTGAAACATGGCCGGAAGTTGTTGTCCACCACGTTGATACCTTGTTGCTTGAAGAAGACCCTAAGCTGAGGAGAAAGGCCGCTGGACTGCTCCGACGTATTGTTCAGCGAGGCGGCTCACCAGTTTGGGACTTGATTTCGTGGTCGCTGAATGATGAAGATGTCGAAGTTCGAAGGATTGCTGCCAAAACCTTGCCAAGCCTTGCCAAGAAGGAGTCGAGAATTGCGACAGCGTTTGCCGAACGTGCTATGGTTGATGCGGACTCAAAGGTTCGGCTCAGTGGAATCAAGGCCTTGCAGACAGTTGATACGGATCATGGCCGGGCTCGTGAATTGGTGGTCAAGGGTACAAAATCAACTGATTTGCAAGTTCGAAAGGCATGTGTTGATCTGCTGCCTCGGCTGTTCGGTGAAGATATTTTGAGGACCATGGCTGCAGATCTTCTCAAGACCGAAACCGATCCGAACATCATCGCATCGCTTAACGAAATGACATTCGATGCCTCCATCGATGGAACTGAAGCGCAAAAGAATGCCCAGCTGGCACCAGCACCAGCAGTCCCTGCAATCGATCGGGAAATCGCAGAAGCACACGGAAAAACCGTTGGACTTCAACCGACGCGACCCGATGGTTCCCCCGTTACTGAAGCCCTTCCAAAGCCGCCTGATGAACCAGCGCCAGCGCCTCAGCCAACGGCTGGGGCCTACAAGGCCGTGTCTCAAGACGAGATGATGGGCTACACCGATGATTTCGATGATGAAGAGCCTGATGACGACGATGAATATTTTTGATTTCATCTGCTTAGTGCCAGTTTCTCTGTGCTTTTCATGTCGGCATGGTTAAGAAGGGAGCATCAGTGGCCGGAATGCTTAGAGGTGCTTTCGATGAGTGAAGATGCATTTAACGACAAAGAAGAACAGTTTGACCGCTTGTGGGATGGAATCACTCCAAAGGGTGTCAACCGCAACAAGTCACTCAAGTTCCGACAATACATTCTCGAACACGTTCGACAAACCAAGCGACCACTTACCCGTGAAAATGCGCGCAAGTATTGGATGGGCATCCTACAGCAAGAAATCGCTGAGCGCGACAACTTCTGATTCCACTCGATTGGGTTGCCACCGTCTCGGCGACCCACTCGCACAACCGAGACGGAGATGATACCATGTTCACCAAAACCCGCTTCGACTCTTGGGACTTACCAAGTTCACTCCTCGACGGCCTTACTGCTCTTGAATGGACCCACGCAAC
>TARA_B100001778_G_C18605168_1_pt1 | contig 12134 bp, 7 predicted proteins | sample TARA_B100001778 | Tara Oceans TARA_B100001778 (sample SAMEA2623826) | marine metagenome | biome: marine biome (ENVO:00000447); feature: deep chlorophyll maximum layer (ENVO:xxxxxxxx); material: "saline water (ENVO:00002010), including plankton (ENVO:xxxxxxxx)" | depth 40 m
GATGTTGTTTTCTCATAGTATAAATATCCTTGTACTGACCTTTTACCATCACTTCCAATAGTACCATCGTCACCAGCTCTTGATTTTGTTAGACTTATAGCTTTTGAGCCTATGCTAATTCCTGCATATCTATCTGTAAAAGCTAATGTGATACTTGCTGTATCTGCTGTCATTGCACTTACGGTAATAACTCCACTACCAGTATTTATAGTAGCGGTGCAATTTGTTGACGCTGAAATTGTCATTCCAAAAGTATTTAAAGCTGTGCCGCTTGATGCATAACTCTGAGCAGTCGTTCCTTTTAAAACTGTTGCCGAACTTGTAAATGCGTTAAAGTTTGATGATGATACATTACCGTCTTTGTCTGCTGGAAAAGAGTGTGCTTCATTTGTTAAACTAATTGTATAACTATCTCTACCTCTATTACCACTCGCATAGTTTATAAGTGAGAACGTTCCACTTGTATTTGCAACTTCTCCGATAATAGTATCTTTTATAAAGTTTGGTTGTAGACTTTGTGCAAATATATTCTTATTAGTTAAATTTGCTGTTGGAGGATGTGATAGCTCTAGCTCAGTATTGCTGTGAATATGATTAATTGTTGAAATATGTCTTGTACTTCCTGCTGCATCAAATACAAATAAGTCACCTGCTTGATACTCATTTGTAAATGCTGTGTTTGTTCCTACAATAATTGTGTTTCCTGTTACTGTATTAGCTGTACCTGTTTTTTGTGTAAATGCGTCTACTCCGACTTGTTTAGCATATCTAAATGTTGCAGAACCTGTTGTATCTAGTATATATTCAATTGCTTTCCATGGGTCAGTAGCGTCACTATAATCATGAAGCATATATGCTGTATTACCATTAGCAAGACTTGCAAAAGATTGAGAGGTCTGCGCTGTAGTACCACTTGTAACTATATATGTGGGTATTTCTGCCTCCGCTGGAGTCATATTATAAGTGCTATCTGTTAATGATACTAAACCATTTGCTGAAGCAATACTCATTTCTGAGGTTAATGCCCCACCAAATCTTATTTTTGGTTCTAATTGTTTTGCTGGTTTTTCAGGGTTTATAGTTATAACTCTTTGCACTGCTGGAGATTTAGCTCCATTTGTAGCAACAGTTCTTATTCTAAATATATACTTACCACCTTTTGGAACATTTTCAAAAGTATGTGTTGACTTATCTCCAGAAAGTGTTATAGTATCAAAACTCTCTTTTCCTGCCTCTGCAACTTGACTGTATAAATTATGAGATACTTCGTAACTTTGTATATGCTCATAACGACCTTGAATATTTGTATTATTATCATCTGTTCTTAAACTTAAAGGAGCTCCCCAATAAATATCTAATCTCGGTGGTGCAAATCTTTCTTCATATGCGTTTGTTGTTTTTTCGTCTCCTGAATTATCTGCAATTCCTTTTTGTAATCTAATAGCAAAATTTCTAGGGCTTGGTACTCCATCTGTTCCTTTTGGAGGTCGCATTACATCTGGAACTGTTGGTACTGACCAACCTCTATCTATCATATCATATTTTCCAGTAGTATGTTTTATAGCTGATATAGCAAAAGTTTTATCTTCATTTTCTGTAATTTCACTAACCATGTAAGGTACAGGAGAACCTGCTAGTTCTTCTCCTTCTGCAGTTGTTTGTGTTATAGCAAATATAGTTTCTTGGTCTGGAGCAGCACTAAAAGCAGAACTTACAACTACATGACTAGCATTGTAAGAACTTATTGCTTTAGTTTCTATTCTTGCATCTTCTGACCATGCTATTTGAATTTTATCTCCACTATCATCTCTCGCGTTACTTATATCTACTTGGTCATCAATGTTATATAAAGCATTAGAAGAATTTTTTGCTTGTAGTATTAAATCGCCAAGTTTGTAAACTACACTATCAATAGTTGCTTCTGGTTGTGATAAGTATGCTCCTGATTTTGGAAATATAAGTGTTAGGTCTGCGTTCGCAGTATTACTTAGAGCAACAGACCTGTCTACTGGTATAACTGTAGTAGTAGCACCACTTGATACTCTACCACTTAATTGAACATTATCTTTATCAGAATCTTGAACTTCTATTAAGTCTCCTGGTCTTAGAATTTGTCCACCTATTCCTGAAACAAAACTTACTGCTTCATCATCTAATATTTCTGTAAGTAAGTGAAATTTACCGACTCTATGAGCTTGGGACTGAGAAGTACAACCAAATGCAACAGTCTGTTTTGAAACTATTCTCCCTTCTTTTGCAACATTATCGGTGTCTTCAACTACTTCTACTGCTGGTTTATAATTATTATCAGGGTCATTCCAAGTTACACGAATTTGATTTGCTCTAACTCTTTTTGCACTATATTGATAGTTAAATACACCCCCTACAACATTTGATTTAGCAAAAGTAAAAATAGGAGCTTTATCTTGTTGTATTGACATAACTACTTGTCCATTATGCCATAACATCATTCCTCTAAAAGTAGTTATTAAATCTTTTAATACTTTAATTGCTTCTGATTGTTTCGAAATATAACAGTTTAATGCAAAACGTGGTTCTGTGCCACCTTTTCCATCGGGTACTTCTTCATCACAATATTGAGCAAGTTCATATAGACTATAAATATCAATTAATTCACTAATACCATCTGGATAAAGATAACTTCCTAGTCCATATCTTGCATTTGTTAATAAGTCATAAAATATCCAGGCAGGATTATTAGTATAAACAGGTAAATGATTTACATTATCTGCGTCTGGAAAATCTTTTTTATCTCCTCTAAATTTACCATCCCAATCTTGATAAGAACTTTCCACAACTCCTGTTGATATATTTCTTTTATAAGAAGCTGATGATGTTCTATTACCATTACTATCAAGAGTATCTCTTGGTACATAGTTTGTTGGTACTTTACATTTTATTCCTCTGATTTCATAACTTCTTGTAGGTACAGTTGTATAATCTTTTGAGTCTACCATTACTGCCGCGTATGCTGAGTAAGGATAATTTAACTTATCTTCGATTATTGCTTCTACATAAGATACTTGACTTACATTGTTATATAGTTTGTTACTGATTTCATATGGGTCTGGAGTATATCTTAAAACTTTTATATTAAAACTATCAAAAGGTTGGAATCGTTCAGTATCAAATGAAAAAGTAGTTAAAAATTGAGTAGCAGTTTTTCTATAAACTATACCATTATGAACAGTTGCACTAAAAGGTGATCCTGGTCTTGTTCCTTGCTTTTCTCTAGGTATAGTTGACATATCATCGACACCAAATACTGTTTCAGTAAAAGTTTGTCCATCTCTTACATATTCAAATGCTATTTTAAATTCACACCAAGCACTACCACTATCTCCATCTGTTCTATCGTTTGTGAATAGTCCTTGAGGAAAGTTTATTGTAATTTTAAGTTGGTCTATAGAACTTACATCTGCTAGTCCAAAACTAGTTGAAGCTATTGTTACACCTGTATCATTAATTGCTGTAGAAGTTAAAGTATCTCCTGCATGGTCATCTAGGTTTGCTAATATTCTAGGCTCGGAACCCATTCCCAGAGCTGCTTTACTACAACCTCCTAAGTCTTGATTTATAGATATTCCTACTGCCCCTGTTCCTACTCCCTCTGGAGCTACAACGAATGATTGATTTCTATGTCCTGTTCTAAACTCATAGGAAAAATTATCTACATTATAGATAGGAGCACCAGAGTCGCTTACTATTGGAGAACTCATTGTTGCTGATACATTACTTCTATTTATACCTTGTCCTGATGGAGATATAGTACAAGTATTACCACTAATCCCTCCTACTTCATCAACTAAATCTATAGTAGCTGTTGCATTATTAACACTTACTTCTGGTGGTGGAGTAATTTGTACAGTTCCATTTGAACTATCAAAAGATGTAATTGTTGCTACATGAGTACCATTATTTTTACCTGCATTTGCAATTCTAATTTTTGGTTGCATGTCTATTAGAGTAGTGCTATTATTTTTTACATGAGTATTAGCAAAAGTGATACCTCCACTAGAACTAGGAGTAATTGTTGCTACGTTTGCTGATACATTTACCGCACCTGTTGCAGCACCTCCATCTATTCTTATAAATCTAGAGCCATCACTTGTAGATAGACCATCAAACATATTTGAACTTTGATTATCAGTAGTCACTCCAGAAGAAGCAACATATGAAACATTTGAACTTGATTTAGCAGAATAAGTATCTTTTCTAGAGTTGTCTAGAACAGGTACATTATTAAGATAAATACTATACGCACCATCAGTTAACCCTTCTATTTCTCCTTCTGAAATAAGGTCATAAACTACAGCTGATTGGTCTATGTATGAAGCTTTGCTTACAATAGGTAAAGAAGCTTTATTACTACCTTGACCTGCTGCTGAATTATCATTTTGTCTATTATTACTCATATTATTTTAATGCTGTTGCTGCAGTACCGCCGCCGCCTCCGCTGCCGCCTACATCTCCTGACCCTTCTTGGTCTGGATTATTTATATTTACCCAACCTGTATGTGATTTAATTCTTCTTGAAGTAAATCCAAAATTAATTGGTGTTCCCGAAACTTGTAATTTTCCATAAGCTAGTGGTATAGGAATTCCTGATTTTACCGTATTAACTGGGCCACCAAACACAGCTGCCTCTTCTTGATTTGCGGGACTGTCATCTGTGAGCAATCCCATAATACCATCAAACATTATATATCCACCAACTACAGTCATTAGTGTTCCAATTGCAGCAATTTGTTGAGTAGTTAAGGCTGCTGTGGAAAAACCAAACCCAGACATAATTAAAAGTATAACTCCAATTATAGTTAGGATAGTTCCTATCGTTTTCTTAAATGAATCACTTGAACCCTGTGCGACTGGCACTATAAAAATATCTTCTTTTCCAAAACTTAATGCTGCCTCTTCTATTTGTATAAATTCTTCTCCTCTCTTAAAAGCATATTCTACGCCTTTTTCAGCTTCTTCTATAAAATAATTATAAAACCCTTTTCTTTGAACAGCAATAGCACGAACTAATTGCCTAACATCTCTTACTTTTAGATTAAATTCTTTTCCGAACTTTTCTCCTGCTTTTCCTAATAAGTGTACTTTTGTCATTTTGGCTCCACTATGCAAAATTCTTTGTCTGGGTAAGATACTATTAAGTATGGAATTCCTACCGAATTACAATTATTTATGTCATGGTCGCTTGGCGAACATTTTTGGTCGTAGTGACTATGGACAACATATTTTATTTTTGATTTTAATTGATAACTAACTAAAGTTATCGGGTCAATTTTAAAGTGTGATTTTTTATCATCTGCAATATTTTTGACTTGAATAAATTTTTCAATTCCATTTTCCTCTAATACAAGACCGCACATTTCTTCAGGTGCTTTTTCTTCTGCTGCTTTGTAAATTAAATCCATCATTAGTTAAATGCCTTTGCTCCTGGAAATCCTCCGAAAGGAATTACAACAGTAGTACTAAAATCATCATGTCCAGTACTACTTGCGCTACTTGCAGTCTTAGGGTTGAATCCGAATCTTCTTCCACAACCTTCTAAAGTTTTACTGCATAAATCTCCTCTTTCCCATGAATCTCCATGTGCAGGAGGTACGTTCTTACTTGTTTTCTTAGCTTTCCACATTAATGTTTTTTGATAAGTCATTGCTCCACTTGGTGCAGTATTATCTTGAAATATTACATAGTCATTATATCTATCATCTTTATATGCAAAATAAGTTGTTCCATGGCTGTAGGTAACATATTGTTTAATCCTAGAATAATTACTATTTGTATCAGTGGGTGTTCCTAAATTAGTTGCTGTATTTGCTGACCTTGCTTGCCAAAAATTATTTACTGTTACTGCTTCACTAATAGTACCATCAACATTAAATCTATCTACAGTGCTGGTTGTTCTTATATAATCACCTTTGTTAATAGTTGTACCTCCACTAATACTTGAATATAAAGTAGTCGTAGTAGTATTTGGAATTACATATTCATCGTCTTGATTTACATAAACTGTGTACTCTACATTTTGTGCACCAACAGTGCTATTATAGTTTGCATTATACTTACTTTCTATATGCCAACTACAACCACTTCTTGCTTTTTTCCATTCTGGATTTTCTGTATGGTCACTTGCTCCTTGATAAATCCAAGGACAACGATTTGGAACAGTGCTTCTTGCAGGTAGTTTTATTCCTTCTAAATCAAAAGGTGCTTTTAGTGAAAACTCTAAACCTGCTTTTGTTCTGGCTTTTAAAGCATCAATATAGAATACATCTCTTGGATATTCTATGGGAGGGCTATTACTATCTCCTTCACTTTTTAAATATTTTCTAAGAGTAGTTCTTCTAATTACTCTGAATCCAGATAATTCTTCGAAGTTAACACTTCCAACTGCTAATTTAAATACACTTAATACATTTGCTATAGTAATAGTTGGGTTAGGAAACTTAGTTGCTGCAGTTCTTTGATTACCATTAAAAAGAACAGGGATAGCTGCGTAAGTATTTGTTTGACTATTGTCACTATAATCAAGCATAGTAACTTCACTAAGATTAGAGTCTAATCCATCTGCAAAATATGCAAATGTATCTTTTGCATATTCAAATTCATACAGATATACAAGAGCTGACCCCGGTTCCTGTTTTACTAAATCTTTGACTATAATCTTTTCTGTCATTATGCTTCATACACCCTTCTAAAACTTGCGTCTAGAGTATAATAATCATCATATACCCATCTTTGTTCCCATTCAAAACAGACTACTTTAATTGTTTCTGTGCTGCTTCCTGCATTTGAATCTGCAAGGTCGAATCTAAATTTAGTTGCTCCTGCTAAAGATTCAAAGAAAGCAACGAGGTCATCTATTTCTGCCTTTGGTCTCGTTTGAAAACTAACTTGTATCTCTTGTCCTAGTGAATTAATTCCATCTTGTAATCTTTGTTCATATCCGTCTCCAAATTGTGCAAGATGCACTCTTGGAGTATTCTTTCTACTTAATTGTTTATCAGGTTGTACTGCACTGGAGAATCCAGTAATATTCGAACCGTCATTTTGCATTATTCCGTAAGCCATTATATTCTACTTAAAAGTCCCCCTGCTCTTTGTTCTTTAACAATTGTTTCTGTTGCTATTGCTGCTATTGTTTTACCTAGTGCTGCTCCACCGTCTGCTGTTACAGAGGTATCAGTAGCACCATCGTTTGCTACATTTACAGTAACATTTACATTATTTGTTCCACCTGAACCTGTCATTTTTACTGGTATTGCTCTATCATTTCCTAAGGGAACTACTGCTTCATTACCGTGCATTTTTACATTATAACCTGATTCTGGACCATCAAAAACTCCTCCAGCACTTGCTCCATATCTACCTCCAGGAGTCATTCCTCCATATCGGAAAAATGCTGCTAAAGATTGTCCTGCTGTAACAGCCATATCAGCTATTGCGAGTGCCATTTGTATTTTTGCCACCTCTAGCATAATATCAGCAGCTTCTTCTTGTTTTCCTGCTAAAGCTAATCCTTGTGATACTAGACCTCCAAATTGAGTAACAGCAGTCGCAAAATGTAAACTACCTCTTGCGAAATTTGCAACACCACTATCACTGCCTTCCATGGCATCAAATAAATTACCATATAACTCCTTGGACATGTCCTGAAAAGTTTTTGGTTTATCTTTTACAGAAGGAGTTGGAGTTATATTTATAGGATTACCCTGAGGATCAAATTGTTGATTTGGGTCTCCTGGTTGTCCTGATGAAGTTGTTGTTGTTACTCCGTCTCTAACATTTGTGTTAGTTTCTACTGCTTTTTCAAGAGTTTTATTTTGTTTTGTTAAATCTTCTATTTCTCTAGTATTCTTTTCAACAATATTTGCTCTATTTGATTCGGCATTATCTGCCTTTTCTAATTCATGAATTAATGCTGGTAATTCTTGGAAGAATTTCATAAAGTTTTGTATAAACGGGTCGTCACTATCCATTAATTTTGTTTCTAAACTTTTTGTCATGAAGTCGTTATACGATGCTTCGGCGTCTTGAAGTGATTTTAAATCCATATTGTTAACACCAGTTTTCGCCTGTTGAAGACTTTCAGCCATCAATTGTGATAGTTGTATTCTATGGTCAGTCATACCAGAGATACCTGAACCGTCTAAGTTTCTTAATGATCTGCCTGGAAATATTGCCTTCAACTGTTCGAAGAGGTCAGTGTTTCCCATTTGCCCATAAGGGTCTCTTGCACTAGGAGTACTTGTTACTTTTCTATATCCTGATATTATATCACCAAAACCCATACCATAAGCATCAGTTAAAGCATTTCTCGCATCTGTTAAATCAGTTGATATACCACCTTTATTTTGTCTTCGTAATTCCTCTATTCTTGTTTTATTTTTCTGTATTAATAAATTGTCATAATCTATTTGTGCATCTAATGAAGACCCCATCGCTATTGCTATTTTAGTTGCGTGATAATTTGCTGCTCTCGTCATTACATTTCCTATAGTATCAGCAGCGCTAACTCCTCCAGTATCTAAAGCATTGAAAAAGTTTAAAGAAGCGTCTTGTCCTGCTACACCAAGATTCTCAGCCATTTGCTTTCCTTGATGCATTAACATAGCTTCTACTTCAGTTTTAAATTTTTCTTTTTGTACTGCAGGGTCTAAAGGTGTTCCTCTAAAAGTAATTTTCATTATTCTATTGGCAAGAGCTTCGCCTAATGAATTTGTAAGTACTTTTGTTAAAGACTCTCCAAACTTTTTAAAATCTACACTTTCCCCTCTAAATAATTTTCCAAAAGTAGTACCTAGTTCCTTAGCAAAAGCACTTGTTGCATTTCTAAAAGCTAGTAAAATTTTATCTTGACTAGCTAACATCATTGCAAGTTGGTCTTTTTGTAATTCTAATTCTTGTTTTGCAATCTTTAATCTTTGTTGTTGTATTTGTTTATTTATACCCTCACTCATGTTAAGTATCGCAACTTCTAGTGCAAATAATTCTTCTCTTTTAGTTAGAATCTTATTTACTTCTCCTGCTACTTTTAGTGCGTTTTGTATATTTTCTTTATCCCCAAATAGAGCAGTAGTACCTAAAACACCTGCTCTTTGTGCTACTGCAAATTGCATAGCTCTGGAAGCTGCTGCTTCGTATAACCCAACAAAAGCTGTTAATCTTGTTCTTGTAACTTCGTACTCAGCATTTGCTATTCTAGCCTCTTCTGTACTAAGTCCTTGTGTTTTTGCAAATTTAAATTGTTCTTTTTGTAATTCATTTAGTGCAAATACTATATCTTGGAAAGGTATCTTTTTACCTGCTTGTTCGAATTTATTAAATTGTTTTTGAAAGTTAGCTTGGGCTCTTGTTATATTATCAACTGCTTGACCGCCTTGAACAGCTGCCTCAGCAAATGATATTAGTCCTGAAGCACTTCTAAGAGCTAGTTCTGGATTATCTCTTAAGAGTCTTGAAAATTCTTTAAATTCAGGATTAAATGTACCTAGTTCATCAGCAAGACCTCTTAAAGCTAAAAGTTGATTTTGTACAGATTCATCTTCCTCACCAAGTCTATTTAATGCCTCTCTAGCTTCTAATACTCTTGCTGCGAAATCTGCACTTTGGAAGGCTCCTCCAACTGCTTTTATTCTTTGTTCTGCGCCTGCAAATAATTCTTTATCAAAGAAATCTGCAGTTTTTCCAATCTCTTCTGTTAAACTTTGTAATGATTGAGTTTGACCATCTATTTTCTTTCTAATCTTTTCTGCTCTTTCATCTATATCTTTAAACATATTGAAGAGCTGTTTCCCCATTTGAAAAATCATAACTGCGATACCAATAATACCTACTGCTGACATAATACCACTCATTACTTTACCAAACATTACACCTGCAAATTTCATTCTACCCATTGTTTTACCGTGTTCGGCTTCCATTTCATATAAATCTGCAATAAAAGACATTTTCATTCTTTTAAATCCAATATTTGCATCTGCAACCATTCTTTGTCTTTGTGCTTTAAGAATAGCTACTGTTTTCTGATGTTCTCTACGACTAAACTTCTCAAACTTCAACATGGTAGATTGTTTTCTTTTTGTAGCTCTTTCATATGCTGCTATATCTTTTTCTGTTGCTGTACCTTCTTGAAGTCTTTTTATTCTAGAGGCACTCATTTGAGCTGTTTCTTGTAAGTCACCTGAACCTGTTACTTGTGCTGCGACTTGTGCTGCTCTGCCATAATCAATTTGTGGCATTGCTCCTGCTATCAAGGATTTAGACATTGATGATGCAAATAGAGCAATGGCAGCTGTTGCTGATTCTATATTTTCAGTAAGAAAAGTACCAAAGAACTCAGCAATAGGAGCAACAAATAAACGAATCTGGTTCATAACTGTATCAAAGGCAACCATTAGTTTATTCAATTGGTTAACTGATTCATCGCCTATCATACCATTAATAGCACCATATCTTTCTTCTGCTTGACGAAGAACTTCATTTGCTACTGCTTGTGATTTTTGGAAAGTGGTTAATTGATTTTTGTTAAGCCCTAGAGATGCGGCATAACGAGTTGTGGCTTCTTCTAATCTAAGTATAATACCTAGTTCGTCCAAGAGTTCGGGTTCTGCTTTAGTAACACCACGAATAAGCCTGTTAAAAGAATCTGTGGTATCTCTACCCAAAGCTACCGAGACCGTCCTTGCGGCTTCTCCGAGTTCTTTTAACATAGTGGGAGATAGTCCTGCTGATAGACCAATAGCGGTGGCTTGTGAAGCTTCTTTAAATGTGATTTGTGCTGATGTAGCTGCTTGAATGTCTTTGGATAAAGTTCTCATTGCTCTACCTGTAGAGGCAGCAAATAGTTCTTGACCTTGTTGTAGTACTCTAAAGTCAGCAGCTTCTCTAAAGAATCTAAATAAAGCATCTAAAGCAAATAGTTGTGCAGCTAAGGTAGCGTAAGCAGGTACAAGACCACTAGTAATACCTTGTGACATTTTACTAAAGTTCTTCGTAACATTCGAAGACATATTAGCAACACCTTTACCTGCACGGTCAGCTGACCTTGAATTTTTATCAAGCTGGTTAAACGCTTTTCCTGCTTTTTTGGCGTCCTTGTCTACTTTATTTAAGCCACTTGCGGTGACTGTAAAGTCAACTGAACCTCCCTTTGTTTTCTTTGCCATTTACTTTATTTTACCTTTTCTCTTTGAAGCTTCTTGCTTTCTTCGTACTTCTTCATTGATAGAAGACATTCTTTCTCTATCAATCATAGTTAAGAAAAATACTATTGTTTTCTTATCTTCTATTTCGTAGATATCCATTAGGGTATTAAGTGCTGATAAATTCTTCCCCATATACATTCCGTTCATTCCATCCCAAGTGTCTTGGAGTAAGCTGTATATGAAAAACGCCATCTGCACTTCGTATGGAAACATATCCATGGCAGGTGGCATTTTATCTGGGTCAGGTTCTTCTCCTAACTGTTCGCATATAGCAAGGTATTTATCTAAGTCAATATTTTTATCTTTATATTGTCTTTTGATTAGAGCAAGTATTTGTGCTACTTGCTCTTGGTAAAATTTTCCAAGTCACCTAACTGGTCAGAAACCCAATTATCAAAATCACTTGAGTTTTTTAATAAAATCTCTGCGTTCTCTTGTGTATAATCAAGTTCATCACTAGGGTCTACTGCGCTCGTATCTACCAATAGAAGCTCTTCTAAGTAACTATACTTTAAGCCTTTCCAGCCTCTAACTACCGCTTTCGCGTATTCAACTAAGAATTTATCATTATCCAACTGTTCTTCGTAAGCCCTTGTCCTTTTATTAAGAACTTGTTTTATACTTCTGTTTCTAAGTTTTAGCAATTCTTCTCTTGCTAAGTAAGTTAGTTTTACTTCGAAACCTTCAAAGCCAGGCATTTCGATTCCGACAGTCTTACTTGGAGTTAATAAACTCTTTAGTGATACTGGGTCTTTTTTAACTTTATTTTCTTCCATATTTTATCCTAAAAAGTGGGAGGACACTTCTGCCCTCCCGGGTTTAATTATCTTAAGCTGCTGCGTAAGATACTTTTATTTCGTTTGTTGCGTCTGCTTTTGTAGCTGAAGATAAATCTTT
>TARA_B100001778_G_scaffold193784_1_pt1 | contig 12088 bp, 6 predicted proteins | sample TARA_B100001778 | Tara Oceans TARA_B100001778 (sample SAMEA2623826) | marine metagenome | biome: marine biome (ENVO:00000447); feature: deep chlorophyll maximum layer (ENVO:xxxxxxxx); material: "saline water (ENVO:00002010), including plankton (ENVO:xxxxxxxx)" | depth 40 m
CATTATCAAGGAGGGACACTAGCTTCAGTTATTCCACTTTTAATATCCGTAGGATTCATAATTTATGGAATATTTCAATTTAGAAAAGATAATAATGGATATGTTTCATTATCTGAAAGCCTTAAACTTGGTGTAGGGGCATCATTAATTGCAGGAATTATTGGAACTTTATATGGTTTATTATTAACTGAGTTCTTAGATCCTCAATTTATGGATAAAACATTTGAAATAGCAAAACAAAAAATGCTAGAAGCTAATTCAGAACTTTCAATTGAAGATGCAAATAACGCAATAGAAGTTTCTAAGAATTTTGCAACGATTCCTATAAGAATTGCTGGAGGATTGTTGGCCTCAGTATTTCTTGGGTTTTTTATTTCTTTAATTGGAGGGCTAGTATTAAAAAAGTCAAAACCTGAATAGCATCAATTTTTGTAAATTTGACAAAAATTTTGATTTTGGATTTATCAATTATCATTCCTCTTTATAACGAAAAAGAGTCTCTAATAGAATTAAATAATCGGATACATGCTAATTTCGAAAATACAAGATATACTTTTGAGGTAATATATGTAGACGATGGAAGTAGTGACGATTCATGGGAAACAATTTGTGATTTGACTAAACAATATGATAAAATAAAAGGTATATCATTTGCAAAAAATTATGGTAAATCTCAAGCACTAAATGCTGGTTTTAAATATGCAAAAGGGAATTTAATAGCTACATTAGATGCTGACTTACAAGATTCTCCTGATGAATTAGTCCCAATGATTGAAATGCTAAAAAAAGAAAAATTAGACATTGTATCAGGGTGGAAAAAAATAAGATATGATAATTTTTTTTTAAAAAATTTACCTTCAAAACTTTTTAATTACAGTGCAAGAGCTATTTCAGGTATTAAATTACATGATTTCAATTGTGGTATTAAAGTCTATAAAAAAAATGTAATTAAATCTATCAACGTAATTGGAGAAATGCACAGATATATTCCTTTTTTAGCTTCTCAAGCAGGGTTTAAAAAAATTTCTGAAAAGGAAGTTAAGCATCAAAAAAGAAAGTATGGAGTTACAAAGTTTGGATCTGAAAGATTTGTTAATGGTTTTCTTGACTTACTAACATTATGGTTTTTAAATAAATTTGGGAAACGCCCTATGCATTTTTTTGGACTACTTGGAACTTTAATGTTTTTTATTGGTCTGATTTTTACTATCTATCTGGGGATAGATAAAATATATTTAAACACTAATTCAAGATTAATTACTGATAGACCTCAGTTTTTCATTGCATTGACAACAATTATCATTGGAGTTCAATTCTTTATTTCTGGTTTTTTAGGGGAAATACTTTTAAGACAAAAAAGAAATAAAAATTATGTCATATCGAAATTTATACCAAGTGATTGATATTAATAAAAAAGCTCAAATTTGGTGTAAATCTCCATTTGATGCAGAAACCCAAAAGAATGTTAAAGAGTTATTTGATTTTCCCGATCTTTTAGAGGATGCTTTCTATAAGGATATCGAGTTTGGAACAGGTGGAATGAGAGGCATTATGGGTGTCGGAACAAATAGAATAAATAAGTATACGCTAGGAAAGGTCTCTCAAGGGCTTGCATTATATTTAAAAAATATATACAAAAAAAATAAAATAAAAGTTGTTATTGCGTATGATTGCCGAAATAATAACAAGTTATTTTCAGAAATAGTTTCAAACGTACTATCAGCAAACAATATTGAAGTTCTTTTATTTTCTTCATTAAGAACAACACCTCAACTTTCATTTTCAGTTAGATATTTAAAAGCAAGTTGTGGAATTGTTTTAACTGCTTCTCACAATCCACCCGAATATAATGGTTTTAAAGTTTATTGGAAAGATGGAGGTCAAATAATACCTCCCCAAGATAGGGAATTAATGATGATAATCAATTCGATTAAATTCGATCAAATTCTATTCAAGGGAAATACTAATTATGTAAAATATATCGATAAAAAAGTTGATGATGCATTTATTAGTACTTGTATCAAACTTGCTAAACAAGATGATTGTAAGTCAAGAGACATTAGGATAGTTTACACTCCTTTACATGGAACTTCAATAAAATCAATACCTCAAGTTTTAAAAAAAGCTGGCTATAGTTTTTTAACAATAATAAAAAGTCAATCTGAGCCAAATGGAAATTTTCCAACTGTTAAATCTCCAAACCCTGAAGAACCTGAAGCCCTTGAAATGGCAGTTGAAGAGGCTTATAAAATAGATGCAGACATTGTTATCGGAACAGACCCTGACTCTGATAGATTAGGTGTTTGCGTCAAAAATAAGAAAGGTAGATATGTAATTTTAAATGGTAATCAAATAATGTTGATTTTTTCTTATTTTTTATTAAGCAAAAAAAAAGAAAAAGGAATTTTGAAAAGCAATGATTACATAGCCTCAACAATAGTTTCATCTCCAGTAATGGAAAAAGTTGCACAAAATTTTGCAATTGAGTGTGTTTTAACTTTAACAGGTTTTAAATGGATTGGTAAAGAAATTGAAAACAGAAAAAAACAAAATTTTATATTTGGAGGTGAGGAGAGTCTTGGATACCTAATTGGAAGTGATATTAGAGACAAAGATGCAGTATCCTCTGCACTAGCTATTTGTGAGATTGCCTCAATTCTAAAGGATAAAGAACAAAGTTTATACGACTATATGATTGATTGTTATAAGATATTTAATCCACACAAAGAAAGATTACTTAGCTATAAAGTTGAGGGTATGAATGGTGAAAAACATATAAAGAAATTGATGAGTGGATTTAGAGATAATCCTCCAAAGGAAATCAATAATCAAAAAGTAGTGATGATCAATGATTACTTAAACTCCACAAGTAAATCAATTTTAAATAATGAAATTAAAAAAATTAAACTTCCGAAGTCTGACGTGATAATTTTTCAACTTATAGATAATAGTAAAATTTCCATCCGACCAAGTGGAACTGAACCCAAAATTAAGTTTTACTTTAGTGTAACTGTAGATAAATTAAAAAACAATGATTGGGAATTTACTGAAAACGAACTAGATAATAAAATTAACTCTATTATTTCAGATTTAAATTTATAAATGGATTACTTTAAAAAAATATTAAAATATGCAACTCCATATAAGGGGTTTGCACTATTGAATATTTTTTTTAATGGCTTATATGCACTTTTCAGTGCATTATCAATGGTTGCATTTATACCTCTACTTGAAGTTTTATTTCAAAATACCAAAAAGGTATTAATTAAACCAATTTACAACGAATCTACCTCGCTTAAAGTCTTCTTAGAGGATTGGCTAGGATACCATATAACTGCCCAAATGAGCAATAATGTAAGTGTAACTTTAATGTATGTTATTGCTTTAATTATTATACTTTTTTTACTCAAAAATTTATTTAACTATTTAGCTCTATATTTCATAACATTTCTTAGAAATGGTGTCTTAAAAGACATTAGAGATCGATTATACAGTAAGATTCTTAAATTACCAATAGGTTTTTTTACAGAAAAAAGAAAAGGTGACTTAATGGCTAGAATTTCATCAGATGTGCTTGAGGTTCAAGTATCCTTTTTATCCATTCTTGAACTATTGATTAGGGAACCATTGACAATAATTTTTACATTACTCGTAATGTTTTCTATAAGTATGAAGCTTTCCTTTTTTATTTTAGTTTTCATACCAATTTCAGGAGTTTTTATCTCATTGATTGGAAAAAAACTCAGAAGAGATTCAGATCAAATTCAAAAAGAACAAGGATATTTTTTATCAATTATTGATGAAACAATTAATGGTCAAAAAATCATTAAAACTTTTGGCGCTAGTAATTCATTTTTAAATAAATTTAAAAAGTCGACAAAAAGATTTTTTAATTTTTCAAATAAAGTTCTTCACAGAACCAATCTAGCCGCACCTAGCAGTGAATTTCTAGGAATTACAATAATAGGAGTTCTACTTTGGTTTGGTGGACAAATGGTTTTAATTGATCAAACAATTAACGGGAGTACTTTTTTAGTTTTTATAGGATTAGCATACAATATTCTTACACCTGCAAAAGCAATAAGTAAATCCATTTTTAGCATTAGAAAAGGTGATGCTGCAGCTGCAAGAATTATTGATATTCTTGAAGCAAAAAATCACTTAAAAGATAAGCCAGACGCTAAAGATAAATTATCCTTTGATTCAAAAATCAAATTTAAAAATATATCATTTTCATATGATAAAAAAACAGTTTTATCAAATTTTAATCTTACCATAAAAAAAGGACAAACAATAGCTTTAGTTGGACAATCTGGCAGCGGAAAAACCACAATTGCAAATCTTTTATCCAGATTCTATAATTATAATGAAGGTTCAATAAGTATAGACAAAATCCCCCTTCATGAAATCAAAAAAAAATCTCTACATAAATTGATAGGAATTGTTACTCAGGACTCTATATTATTTAATGATAGTATAAAAAATAATCTACTCATTGGAAAGGAAAATGCTACTGATTTAGAATTAATAAATGCTTCAAAGGCAGCAAATGCTCATAATTTTATCATGGAAATGAATGATAAATATGATAGTAATATAGGTGAAGGTGGAATGAAATTATCTGGAGGTCAAAAACAAAGAATTTCAATTGCCAGAGCAATTTTAAAAAATCCAGAAATTTTAATTCTTGACGAGGCTACATCTTCTTTAGATACAGAATCGGAAAAGTTAGTGCAAAAAGCTCTTGAAAATATAATGAAAGGTAGAACAGCAATTGTAATTGCTCATCGTCTTTCAACTATTCAACAGGCTGATGAAATTATTGTTATGAATGATGGTGAAATAATTGAAAAAGGATCTCATTCCGAATTAATTTTAAAGAAGAAAGCATACTATAATTTAGTTCGTTTACAGGAAATTTAATTATAATAGCTAATCAATTATCCTAATGAAATGGCACAATAATCTACTATTTGGTGTTATTGAAGGTTTAGATGAAATCTTCTTAAAAAATAAATATGCAAATAAAGTTGTTAAAGATATAATCGATAAAAATAAAAAATGGGGATCACGTGATAGAAATTTAGTATCTGAAACAATTTTTGAATGCGTACGGTGGTACAGAAAATATATTTATTGTTCAGGTTTAGAGAAATTATCAAAACAAAAAGATTTGTGGAATCTTTTGGGAACATATATTATTATTGAAGAGCAAGTGCTTCCCAAAATAATTCAATTTTCAAAAATTAACGAAGAAAAAATAAAAAAAAGGTTATTTGAAATAAAAAATATAAGAAAGATCAATGAGTCAATACCTGATTGGTTGGATGAAATTGGAATTGAGAATTTTGGTGAGCAAACGTGGAATAAAGAGGTCAATGCATTCAATCAAAGAGCACCATTAGTTATTAGATGCAACACTTTAAAATCTAATGTTATTGAATTACAAAAAAAACTTCAAATTGAAAAAATAAATTCTCAATTAAATAAGAGCTATCCTAATGCACTCATAGTTAAAGAAAAAAATAAAATTACTCACCTTAAATCTTATAAACAAGGATATTTTGAAATACAAGATGCAAATTCCCAAAAGGTTGCATTGGCTTGTTCTATAAAGCCAGGCATGACAGTAATTGACGCATGTGCAGGAGCTGGAGGAAAAACAATGCATTTGGGTGAATTATTAAATAATAATGGTATAATTTTAGCATTTGATCCAGTTAAAAAAAAACTAAGAGAACTAGAAAAAAGAGCAATAAGAAATGGTATAAATATTATTAAGACCTTTAATACCTCTAAAATAGAATCTATTCTAGATTTCATAGGAAAAGCCGATAGAGTTCTTATTGATGCTCCATGCAGTGGGCTGGGAGTAATTAAAAGAAATCCAGATACTAAATTAAAAATGAATCCGACAATTTTAAAAAAAATGATTAATCTTCAAGAAGGTTTAATTAATTATTGGTCAAAATTTGTCAAGGATAATGGGAAACTAATATATGCCACATGCTCAATCTTAGATCAAGAAAATAAGAATCAGATAAAAAAATTTTTGAAACAAGAAAATGGAAAAAAATTTCTTCTTAAAGAAGAAAAAACTTACTTGTCCCATTTAACTGGTTTTGACGGGTTTTATATTGCTCAATTAAAAAAGTGTGAATAAATGGTGAATTATAATTTATATTATATGATCCTGTTAGAATTTTAAATAGGTAATTTTATAATTCAATATATGTCTCTATGATTCATTTTTTTGGTAAAAAAAATAAAATTATTTTTACCGTTGAAAGCACCTCAATCCTTGATAAAGAGAGTCTAAATAGATTAAGTTGGCTATTTGATTTTCCATACCTTGGAAATAATTCAATTAAAGGAAATTATTTTGGTCCCAGACCCACAATGGTATCTCCATGGAGCACAAATGCTGTTGAAATAACCCAAAACATGGGTGTCAATAATATATCCAGAGTTGAAAAATATCTTTTTAAAGATCCTGATCTAAATTTTGATTTAATGTTGCATCAAAATTTTAAAGAGCTTAACCAAAAAATATTCAGACTCAAAGGTAAAGCAAAACCAATTTTAAAAATTGACGATATTGATGAATTTAATAAAAGTGAGGGATTAGCTTTGAGTGATGAAGAAATCAAATATTTAAATGATTTAGCATCAAAATTAAAAAGGAATTTGACAGATTCTGAAGTTTTTGGTTTTTCTCAAGTAAACTCTGAACATTGCCGTCATAAAATATTTAATGGAAAATTTTCAATTGATGGAACTATAAAAAAATTTTCACTATTTGATATGATCAAAGAAACTTCTCGAATAAATCCAAACGGTATTGTATCTGCATATAAGGATAACGTTGCTTTTATTAAAGGTCCAATTATTGAACAATTTTCTCCCTCCAAAGGGGATAGACCCAGTATATATAAGAAAAAACAAGTTAAATCAGTTATTTCTTTAAAAGCTGAAACACATAATTTCCCAACTACTGTAGAACCTTTCAATGGAGCTGCAACTGGATCTGGTGGTGAGATACGGGATCGAATGGCTGGGGGTATTGGATCAATTCCCCTAGCAGGAACTGCAGTTTACATGACACCATATTCAAGAGTTTCAAATGGTAGATTGTGGGAAAATAATTTTCCAAAAAGAAAATGGCTTTATCAAACACCTTTAGATATTTTAATAAAGGCTTCAAATGGAGCATCAGATTTTGGTAATAAGTTTGGTCAACCTTTAATAGTAGGGTCACTTTTTACTTTTGAACATCAAGAAAAGAATCATAATATTAGTTATGATAAAGTAATAATGTTAGCAGGTGGTGTTGGTTTTGCAAATTCGAATCATGCAATAAAAAATACACCAAAAAAAGGTGATGCTATTGTAATTATGGGTGGTGACAACTACAGAATAGGAATGGGTGGTGCAGCGGTATCATCTGAAAATACTGGTGTTTTTAAAACAGGGATTGAGCTTAATGCAATTCAACGTTCAAATCCTGAAATGCAAAAAAGAGTTGCAAATGCCATTCGAAGTCTTTGTGAAAAAACAAAAAATCCGATAATATCAATCCATGATCATGGAGCTGGAGGCCATTTAAATTGTTTGTCAGAGTTGGTGGAAAAAACAGGCGGTAAGATTATTATTAATAAACTACCCAAAGGAGACCCCACTCTATCTGACAAAGAAATAATTGGAAATGAGTCTCAAGAAAGAATGGGACTTATAATTTCTCAAAAAGATATTCGATTACTAAAAGATATTTGTGAGAGGGAAAGGGCTCCATTTTATGTTGTTGGTGAGGTAACAGGTGATGAGAGATTCACGTTTTTTAATGAGGTCAATAATAAAAAACCCATAGATCTAAAATTAGAATCTCTATTTGGCAACCCTCCAAAAACAAAAATTATCGATAAAACTTTAATTAATAATTTTAGTGGAGTTGACTTAAATCAAGATCCAAAAAAAGTTTTGTCAAAAATATTAATGTTAGAAGGTGTTGCATGCAAAGACTGGTTAACAAATAAGGTGGATAGATGCGTTACTGGAAGAGTAGCACAACAACAAACAGTTGGATCAGTTCAATTACCTTTAAGCAATTGTGGTGTTATAGCGCTAGATTATAAAGGTAAAAATGGAATAGCTACTAGCATTGGTCATTCCTCAATTGTTGGTTTAATAGATCCAAAAAAAGGAGCTATTAACTCCATTGCAAAAGCACTTACCAATATAGTTTTTTCTCCTTTAAAAAATGATTTAAAATCAGTTTCGCTATCAGCTAATTGGATGTGGCCTTGTGGAAACCCAGGTGAGGATGTTAGACTATATGAAGCGGTTGAAGCATGTTCTGATTTTGCAAAAGATTTAGGGATCAACATACCAACTGGTAAAGATTCTTTATCAATGAAACAAAAATATTCTGATTTAGACGTAAAAGCTCCAGGAACAGTAATAATTTCTGCTACTGGACACTGCTCAGATATTAATAATATAATAACTCCCGATATAAAGCCTAATGGTGGGTCTTTATTTTATATAGATTTTTCTAATGATAAAAAATTTTTGGGAGGAACTGCATTTGCTCAAGTTCAAAATAAAATTGGAAATGAAGCATCAGTAATTAAAGATTCTGATTATTTTAAAAAGGTATTTAATGCTGTTCAAAAAATTATAAAACAAGGAAAAGTTTCATCAGGACATGATATTAGTTATGGAGGTTTTATAACAACAATTTTAGAAATGTTTTTTCCTACTCCTGACATTGGAGTTAATATTATATTAGATAAGGTAGATAACATTAATAAAAATTTATTCTTTGAAAGCCCTGGAGTAATACTTCAATCAAACTATGACCTTATTGATTTTTTTGGTAATAAAGGAATTAATTGTTTAAAAATTGGAGAGATGAATAAATCCTCCAGAAAAATTAAAATTGAATACGACAAAAAACAGATAGATTTTGATATAGATTTCTTTAGAGATATTTGGTTCAAAACATCATCAGATCTTGATAATCATCAGACAAAAAACTATAAGGCTTATGAAAGATATAAAAATTACAAAAATCATGTTTTAGATTTTAAATTTCCAAAATCATTTTCAGGAAATTTTAATTCAACCTTTTCGAAAAATAAACTAAAAGCAGCGATTATTAGAGAAAAAGGAAGTAATTCAGAAAGGGAAATGGCTTATGCTATGCAACTAGTAGGCTTTGAAGTTAGTGATGTTCATATGACCGATCTAATTAATGGATACTCTGATCTTTCTGAATTCAATTTTATAGTAGCTGTAGGTGGTTTTTCAAATTCTGACGTCCTAGGTTCAGCCAAGGGATGGGCAGGTTCTTTTTTATATAATAAAAAAGCAAAAAAAAGCTTAGATAATTTCTTTAAGAAACCCAACACTTTATCTCTTGGTGTATGTAATGGATGTCAATTATTTGTTGAATTGGGTCTTATTACACCTGAATTAAAAAATAAACCAAAAATGCTTCATAACGAATCAGGGAAATTCGAATGTACATTTACTGCAGTTGATATTCAAAAATCTAGCTCTATATTTTTAAAGGGGCTTGAAGGAAGTAGACTAGGAATATGGGCTGCGCATGGAGAAGGGAAATTTTCTTTACCTGGTAATAAAAATAAATATCAAATACCGGCAACATATTATCATGATACTTATCCTGCAAATCCTAATGGGTCAGATCATAATGCAGCTATGCTCTCGAGTAATAATGGTCGACATTTAGTCATGATGCCTCATCTGGAGAGATCAACTTTTCCATGGAACTGGGCATTTTATCCTGAAGACAGAAAAAAAGATAATATCACCCCATGGATAAAGGCATTTAAAAATGCTTATAATTGGCTATTAGAGAATAAATAAAAAATTTTCTTTGGAAACTAATTAATTTGTACTTTAGGATTAAAACCAACTCATGAATCCTTCTCGTCTTTTTGATATTTTAGAATATGCAATAAATAATCACCCTCTTGAAAATGCACTCAACACGAAATATGATGGAGAATGGGAGAATATATCTACGCATAAATATGCTGAAGAGGTAAATTTAGTTAGTTCTGCTCTAATTAATATCGGGGTTCTGCCTGGAGATAAAATTGCGATGATTTCCTCAACAAATAGGTCTGAATGGTCGATAATTGACATGGGATTATCTCAGATTGGAGCTATTAATGTTCCCCTTTATCCTACTATAACATCAAAAGACTATAATTATATATTAAACCACTCTGAATGTAAATATTGTTTTGTAAGTGATTTTGAAGTGTTTAACAAAATAAATCTAATTAAAGATCAAGTTAAAAGCTTAGAAAATATTTATTCTTTCGATGATATTAAAAATTGTGACAGTTGGAAAATCTTAATTGATTTAGGTTTTAACAATCTAGACAATAAATTGATTGAAGAGAGAAAAAATAATATAAATAGTAATGACTTGGCTACAATAATATATACCTCTGGAACAACAGGGGTTCCAAAAGGTGTTATGTTAAGCCATAATAATATTGTATCAAATGTTATTTCTGCATCATCAAAGTTTCCTTTTAAAGAGATTGGAATAAAAACTGCTTTGAGTTTTTTACCAGTTTGCCATGTTTTTGAAAGAGTACAATTATATGGTTATTTATACCACGGAATAGCTGTTTACTTTGCTGAGTCCCTGGAAACAATTGGTGAAAACTTAAAAGAAGTAAAACCTCAAATTATGACTGCTGTTCCTAGACTTTTGGAAAAGTTGTATGATAAATTATATGCAAAAGGTGAGGAATTTTCTGGGTTAAAACAAAAACTATATTATTGGGCAGTAAATATCGCTCTTAAATATGAGCCTTATGGAAAAAATGGAGTGTTTTATTCAATTAAACATTCAATTGCAAAAAAACTTATTTTATCTAAATGGAAAGAGGCACTTGGAGGTAATTTACATTTGATTGTATCTGGAAGTGCTCCTCTTCAGGCTAGATTGGCTAGATCATTCACTGCAGCAGGAATGACAATAGCAGAAGGGTATGGCTTAACAGAAACTTCTCCTGCAATCTCAATCAACGATTTAAGAAATAATAACTACAAGATTGGTACAGTTGGTAAAATAATTGACAATGTAGAGGTGAAAATAGCAGAGGATGGTGAAATACTTTGCAAGGGTCCGAACATCATGATGGGTTACTATAAAGAAAAAAATAAAACAGATAATGTCATGACAGGCGAGTATTTTCATACAGGTGATATAGGAATAATTGATTCTGATGGTTTTTTAAAAATCACGGATAGAAAAAAAGAAATGTTTAAAACTTCTGGGGGGAAATATATTGCTCCTGCTGTTATTGAAGGTCAAATGAAGCAATCTTTATTTATTGAGCAAATAATGGTTGTTGGAGAATCAGAAAAAATGGCTGCTGCAGTAATTCAACCAAATTTTGAATATATAGATAACTGGGCAAAGGAAAATAATATAGATACTTCAAAAAATGATATATTGAAAAATAATGAATTGTTAAATGCAATTCAAAGAGATATAGACATTCACAATGAAAATTTTGGTAAATGGGAGAAGATTAAAAAATTTAAATTAACATCTGAACCATGGTCAATAGAAAATGGTCTTCTTACTCCGACTATGAAACTAAAAAGAAAAGAAATAAAATCAAAGTATACAGATTTAATTAAAAAAATATATACATAAAATAGAAACAGGTATTTTCCATTTATTTACTTAAAATTTTAATTTAATATTATGCATGCATAATATTTTTTATTATATTTGAATTAAATAAAATGGATAAATTAAAAACTTTTGATTACGCATTAAGATCTACATGGAATAGTGTAACTAATATGTATAATAAAGAAGCTTGTATATATGATTCTACAATGTCTGCTGGATTTGCGTTACTTAGTATTGAATCAAAAGGAACACCATCCACCTCTTTAGGACCAAAAATGGGTATAGAAAACACTAGCTTGTCTAGATTATTAAACAGTCTTGAAGAAAAGAAACTAATCGAAAGAAAACCAAACCCAAATGATGGGAGAGGAAGACTTATCTATCTAACTAAGCTCG
>TARA_B100001778_G_scaffold334934_1_pt1 | contig 12003 bp, 2 predicted proteins | sample TARA_B100001778 | Tara Oceans TARA_B100001778 (sample SAMEA2623826) | marine metagenome | biome: marine biome (ENVO:00000447); feature: deep chlorophyll maximum layer (ENVO:xxxxxxxx); material: "saline water (ENVO:00002010), including plankton (ENVO:xxxxxxxx)" | depth 40 m
CAAACACGCACACCAACCCCCGTGAGTCCGGCATCTGAAGCGTCATTGAGTTGCGTTGTTTCATTCGCCCACTCCGATGTAGGTAGATTCAATTCTACGATGAGAAGGCCAGAATTCCAAATGGCAAACATAGCGGAAATGAAGATTGCGAACATGAAGCCATTGGCCAGAAGCGCACGTTGACGTCTCCTTCGCTGTATTGGTGCGGCTTGCAGTGGCGCCCAACCGGTTACTTCCGCTCTCCAAGCACCTTGGAAACCGACTGCTGCGGGGTCAATGGCAGAAAGAATGCGAGCGTCTTCCGGTTCAGGAAGAAATTCGACATGTTCCAATTCATCCATCACATCACCCTACAGGCTACGCCTGTACACCACATCGGGTTGGCGAGTGTATAATGGCTTGTTCCACATCAGAACCGCTTGGCTCCGCTTCCGCTACGTGAAATCTTGACGCCACCATAGCCGATTAGAATCACAAGCAAAACGATAGCAATGGTTGTCCAAGGTCCATCTGTACTTTCAGTGACGATGTTGAATTCCACTGCGAAATCGCCATCTTCGACATTGTCAGCAACAAATGCTGCGTCCTCGCCTGCAACTTCAATGTGATACTCGAACCGTTGGCTTCCTGCTGCTTTGGCTCCGACATTGAACTCTGCGTTCGATGTGGATTGTGCGCCAATGCTGATGGTGACCGGGTCGTAAACCGTTCCACTGGATTGGTGAGTTAGAGTCACGATAACGCTGTCTGCGTCAAGGTAGCCAAAGTTCTCAACCGGTATTACAATCTTCGAATTTGGCACGTCAGCAACTTGATCACTCGCTAGGATTGCTTGCGCAGGGTCAAAGCGTAGAGAAATCATGGCTTGCTGGAGTTCCACATCGAAGCTTTCGGTCGTCGTACCATCTTCACTGGTCACTGTGACGCTCACTGTCTTTGAATCGCCTTGCCATGTGCTTGGGGCGAAGACTGTGAAAGCCTGTGAACGTGTGTCATCCTTTGCAATGGTCACCACTGATTCCATTGGCGTGACTTCCCAGCCTTCTGGGATGTTGTCTGCCAGTTGAATCGTGAATGAGTCGTCTCCATTTCCAGTGTTCTGGAGCATGAAACTGAATTGGCGGTTTGATCCTGCAGCAATTCCGAGTTCAGTGACTTCTTCTGTAATCTCAAATCCAAAGGTCTGTGGAACTTGAACGTCCACTGCGATTTCACTTGATTCACCGGTGCTTGTGCTTATTCGAACCTTGACCATGTGCGCATCTTCGAGGTTCCAAGCCTCAGATTGATTCGCCAAGTGAACTCGTGCGGAAATCGTAGCGGTCTTGTCGACGCTGTCATCAGATGCATTCACACCGATTCCAAGAGTGAGGTCGTAGGATTCAACCCATGCAGTTCCGTTGTAGAATTCAACGGACCAGAGCGCACTGTCAGGTGCAACACCAATGCTTCCTGTGACGGTGAAAACATCGCTGATTTCGGTGCCTTCGTACGCAACATCGAGGTTGAACTCAATGGTCTTGTAACCCTCTGCGAGAGGTTCAGCCATCAAATTCGTGTAGCTGCCATCGATGGTTGTAGCGTTGACGAGTGTGCTGTTCACCATACTCAAACTGCTGTCAGAATTTTCTGAACGTGTGTACGAGAGGGTCACAGGCGATCGGCCTTCGCCGACTGAAGTTCTGCTACCTGCAATGTAATCCATCTCAAGCATGTCATCATGCTGAATCGTTGTGAAGGTTGAATCGAAGTCGACATCATCGGCTGGCATGAGAAGAGTCAACGTTCCATCTGCTCCAATAGGCATGTTCCATACAATGTCGTCACCAATCGAAATGGTCACTTCGACAGGATCTTGAATCATACTCGAACCGTTGTCATCTGAACCTGCGTGGTGTTCACCAAGTGCAAAGTCGTTCCAGACTGTATCGAGGTCAATCCATCCGCCAAGCGCCATTTCCATATCGATAGAGGAGCCGGTTGCGATGGTTGCATCGAGGAGTCCAACTGCGACACCGCCGCCGTTTTCGTCAGCATTTGCTTCAGACACAACAACAATCCATTCACCAGGAGCGATGGTTGCATCCCACGTCAAAACGTCGCCATCCATGGTACCTGTGATGGTCACAGGATCTCGAACGGCGTCGAGTGTCGGGTAAAGCACGATTGTGGCGCCATCAAGTCGGGAGGCGTCGTTAATGTCTGTGACGTTACCAGAAACTGCGACGTTTCCAGCGATGACCTCAATGTCATGGGATTCAGGTTCGTTTTCGACTGGGTAAGCGCTTGAGTTGCTCAAGTTGTATGATTCAGTGTCAAATCCATCCTTGCTTACTGTAACAGTGTAGTTGTCTTCAACAGGTACAAAGAGCGACCAAACACCAGAAGAATCAGTTGACACATTGGTGTCGACGCCTGAGCTTGCACCCAGCACTTCAACAAGGAAGCCTTCGACACCCTCAGCCACACCAGGTTCATCGTCTTCGTTCAAATCCCAGAAGACCTTTCCACCGATTTCAACTTCAAGATCTGCAGTGACAACACCAAGGTCTAGAGAGCCATCCACAGCATCATCGGTCGAGAATGGGGCGTTGGAAGTGTCCATCATCCAGTGGCGTTGCGGAGCTGTTTCGTTAAGGAAAAGGCTCCATGTACCCGGCATCATCTGTTCACTTACCATACCAGTTTCATTGGACTTTGTCAAGGTGATGTTTCCATATCCATCGTGGCTTACTGCCGTGACGCGAATGTTGCTCATGTTGTTGCCGCTGGCAGTTTCTTGGAGTTGGAACATCACTTCGACTGTTTCCACAGTCGCATAGGAGAGGCCAGTCCTTAGGCTGGAATCTTCACCAACGATGAGTCCAGAGCGGAGAACCTCAGTGGCGTTTTCATTGGCGATAAATGGTGCAACGATTGCGACCCAATCACCAGCAGGGACATAGCCTGAGAAGGTTCCATTCTCATCACTTTCAAGGTTGAAGTACAGGTCTTGGTCTGCCTCATAGAGCATGAATTGCTTTTGGATCGCATCACCAGAAGCATTGGTGAGTGTTCCTGTGACCAAGTAATCGTTGCGCAATGGCATGTCCACTGCATCTTCAATCGAGTCGAGTCCAATCACAAGTGGTTGCAAGGCAGTAACACCACCAAGGGCATAATCGCTTGCGTTTTCACTGTCAGGTGTTGTGAAGTTGAGGAGCACCGAGTAGGTACCTGGCTCGAGCGTGATGGTGATCACACCAGGAGAGGTGTAGTCATCAGCCGTGTAGTTCATCTGCGTACCATGGTTGTTGAGTGGCACTGCTGAGAAGTCTGGGCTCACAAGGGTTCCATTCTCAAAGGAGGCGTCATTACCAGCATCCATGAAGAACTGTAGAGTGACCTCTTGATGAGCTGGGTTTGCAAACAATTCAATCGGTGAAGGAGGTGTTCCACTTTCACGAGTGACGTTGAAGTTTTCAACCCCAGCAATGTTGAGTTCTGAATCAATAGCGTTGAAATCCCAGTTTCCATCTTGCAGGAAGAAGGTGAATTGTCCACCCTCTGTGATCTCTGTGCGCCATTCGAGTCCATCTTCATTGGTTGCAGTCAACGTTTGTGCTGCCCAACCTGGCACCAAATTGTCCCACAGGGAAGTGTTATCGTAAAGGTAAACAAATCCATTGGTCGATGTCGCTGGTGCGAGGTACATGATGCCCATGTCCATCTCAAATTCACCATTAAGAGCAATCAATTGACCGCCCGTGTAGGTGGAGAAGGTGCTGATGGCAGTCATATGGAAGTCTGCACCGTTTGGTAGACGCATGCTGTAGTTTCCATCGACATCCGTCACGGTTGTGAATTCGAGATCGCCAGCCACAAAGTCAACGGTTAAGCCACTGGCAGGATCGCTTTCGGCCAACTTAATTTCATCTGTGCCCTGAGCCCACTGATCGTAGTTCGATGCATCCAAGTGGGTTCGTATTGTTCCATTCACCCATGTGGAGACAGCATAGTTGCCATCAAATTCGAGGTCTTCATCTTCAAGTTCAAAGTGAGAGAAGAGAATGTATTCTCCGTCAGAATCATCCGACATGGTGTAAGCACCCATTGGTAATTCAATGTACACAACACCTGCTTCATCAGATGTAGCGTTAATTGGAGCCATCATTGAATCGTCGTTGGTAAAGGTCACCACTCGGTCAGCAACCGAAATCACAGGCGTCTGTGTTTCAGAGTCAGTCGGTGCAATAAGTTGAACCGTCACATCGTGCATTTCAGGCACGCCCATACCCATCGAGAAGTTCTCGGAGTCGTCACGAACGAAGAGGCTCTCATTGACTTCATACCATCCATCGTTGTCAACGTCGACTCGATAGAAGTACTCGCCTGCAGCCAATGGTCCATACGAGAAGCTACCGTTTTCATCTGTGATGATGTGTATAGCATACTCTTCACCAAGGCCTTCGTCGATCAGTTCAATGGTTTCATTGGCGTAGACTTCACCGAAGAAGTCTTCCAATACATCTTCGAACAACGAACCAGGCATGGTCATCTCAAGATCGTATGAAGGGTTGATTCCAACATCAACAGCGCTAGGAAGGAGCACTTCTTTTCCGTTGTCAAGTTGAGCAATCATGTTGTACATGCCCGGAACGAGACCAGTAATGTAGAAGGAACCAGGTTGGACCATTGAGCCAGCGAAGTGACCCTTTCCGATGAACAAACCAGTTCCATTGAGGGTACCTGTACCTTCGAATGATCCAGTTGCTTCGAATGTTGCATTGACAAGTTCTGTTCGTAGCGTCGAAATACCTTCAGAGGTCAAACGGCCATTTGCTGTTGCTTCACCATCAAGCATGTACACCGTCAAGTCACCACTGTTGTCCTTGACACAAAGTGTTTCGTTGGTTGGCATTGAATAGGTACCGTTTTCTTCGAAGCAGTCCATGACTGACTCGTTGGAAACCCAACTGGCTTCAAGAACACCAATACCGTTCCATGTACCATTACTTGTGTAGGTTCGCTTGTCAGCAATGGAGCGAGTGAACGTTCCTGTGAAGTCTTGAGCAAAGGCAACACCTTCGCTTTCGAAGGTACCGTTTTCGGTGAAGGTTGCCTCACCGCTTCCTTGGAGGATTCGGCTTTCTTCAGAGGAGAAGGAACCGTTGGTGGTTGTCAAGGTGTAGTTGTCTGTCATCGACCAAATGCTTCGGAGAACAAAGGTTGTGTCCACAAGTGGATCACCGTTGAATGATTCAGCACCAGACCATGTGACGAGTCCAGAAACACCGCTGCTTTGCACATCGACGTCCATAGCCTCGGTGACTGCGACCTTACGGTCTGCTTGCTCGGCTGTCACGTTCATTTGTGAAGCACCAAGCCAAGTCATGTTAGCGACCTGACCGAGAATTGCTGTGATGTCGTTGATTTGACGGTCGGTGTTGGTTTCGGTGAGAATATCAGCCAATCCATCCACATAAGCCCCTGTTCTGAGACTGTCTTGAGCGACGGTTGGATTGTATTCACCTGCAAATGCAGAGACACGGATGCGTCCAGCAGGAGCATCGAAACTCCACTTGCCTTCGTCATCAGCATCGACATAGCCGATTGGCACCCAATAGGTATCTGGGTCCAAATCTTCTGCACCTTCACCAGAGAAGGCGTCCCGCTCAATAAGCAAACGAACACCAGGAAGACCCTGTCCATTGTCACTCATGGACACTTGTCCAGAGATTTCAGCACCAGAGTAGTACTTCATGATCTTGACATAGGTGTTGGTGTTTCCGATGGTGACGTTTGGATCGTCATTGTACCAGTTGCTGATCACGAAATGGTTGGACATAGCACCCGGAAGTGGTAATGCTTGACTCAATGAACTGCCAGGGCTACCTTGTTGACCAAAGTGCTGAGCTGGCTGTGGATTCGAAGAGCCTGCATCAATGCCTAGTGTTGAAGCACCGTAGCCAACGTAGGTGTTGGCAAGCATGGTGCTGAAGAACTGTGGATTGTGATCGACGCGCACATCCTGAACCTGCAATGGGTCAATGTCAGCCCCTGCTTGTTGGTTGAGGAAATCTTCTGTAATTGCTGCGTCGACTTCTTCTCGAGTCATTTCATCTTGGAATTCTCCACGGGTCGTTTCGTAGACTTCATCCATGAAGGTACCAATGTCTTGACCGCTAAGGATTGTAGGTGCACCAAAGATACCCATTGGTTGTCCTTGGTTGTAGCCCATATCTGCAGTGTATCGTCCAGCACGAGGGTAAAGTCGACTGTCGATTGCAAAGTATCGAATCTCGTGGTTACGGTCCACAGTTTCACCAGGTGCGCCGAGGTAATCTTGCACTTGGTAGGTGTCAATGTTGTTGATGAGGTCATCATAAAGATCGACGATTTGTGATTCGTCGAGCACGTTTGTTAACAACTGCACCGTGAGAGCGAGACGTGCGTTCTTTCGGTGGATGTGGGTTGAAACAGAGTTGAACTCCTCGATCAAATCTTGTGTGTACCAATAATCGTTAATGATGTAGTGTGTGGTTGTTTTAGAGGTATCTTGGCCAGAACGAATCGAGTTGTTGAATGAAACCATTGCTTCGCCCTTCACGGTCCAATCTGTGCCTTGACAGGTGAGAGAGAACTGTTCAGTACATTCAACAATTTCTTTGTCATCATAGATTCGGTACACCATGGTCGAGGTGTCGAAAGCACCATCAGTTTGGTGGTATCCTTGTGCCATGACCATGTCTCTGTTGGTTTGAATCACTTGGAAACTGTTGTCGATGACGAATGCTTTCAGTTCATCTGTGTCAGCGTTGGCATTGATCTTCTCAAAGATCTCGTATGCACCATCAGCGTGTGAGAGATGGTTTTGAACGATGTTTGAGTATCCATTGGTGTAAGCAAGGTCGCCTGTTCGCGCCCTGTTGTAGGAAATATCACCTTCAGCAAGTTGCCAGATGAACATCGAAACAAGATCGGCTTCAGATTGAGCCAAAAGCATGTTTCCTGTTGCAGGAATACCGGACTGGAAGTTGTCGGAAACCGATGGGTGTTCTCCAGAAGCAAGTGCTTGGAACCCGTAGTCCCACCAAGAGACAAATGCAGGTCGCTCGGAATATGGTTCGTTAGTGTCCTGTTGAGCAAGCCATTCATAGGCGTTGTTCCAACTGTTATCATTGAATCCTGAACCCATTGTACCTAGGTACCAGTCACCGTCATAAGGACTGTCATCAAGAATTGAGAATCCTGCAATCTCTTGACGAAGAATATCTGGAATGAGGTTGAATATGGTCTCATCAAGTTCATCTTCTGCAGTCACCGTTGATGGAATAGCAGCGTCCAAACCATAGGTTGCCTGTTGCCCAAAGAGCATGATCATCACGAGCAGAATTGCAGAGAAATTAGGTGTTCTCCAGACGGCTTTGCGTGCTCCACGAATTCGATCTTCTGGCGTACGGATGCCGTACTTCTTCCATGAACGAACCATACCACTCCAGTTTGCCCACTTCCACAAGGAGACAATACCCCATGCGCCAAGCACGGCCATTGCTGGTGTAGCGTTGAACATGAAACGAGCAGCTGACCAAGCCATGTAGGACGCTGCGAGAATCCACACACCAAAGACAAGGCTTGTGTGCTTTCGCTCACGCATGCCAGCGATGAGCGCAAGCAATCCCATAACGAGGGCCAAAAGGAACGTAATCGGTCCGAATTGTGCAAAGAGTTGGCCACGATCGGTTGCGTTTGCTTCCGCAACTGTACCGAAAATCTTGGATTTGGTGAAGTAGCCTCCACCTGTGAACAGCACATCCCATGCGTTGCTCAATTCGAAGAACTTGAGCACGTAAAGTATGCCGAAGAACACGGTGGCTCCAGCAACGAGGACGCCCAATACCAAGAGCCAGGGTTTGTCTCGGAATCCCGTGGTAATGAAAGCAAGGGTCAATGTGAACACAATGATGAACAAGAATGGCTGAAGGCCAGTTCCGTCAGTAACCAAGTTGAGTTGCGGGTGAGCGTAGAACGGCAACGCCATCAGAAGGTTGACCGCAAGCATGGAAATGAACAAGACGTTCAGAGTGGTCGAATCTCTTCGGCGGAACATGTTCAATGCAACTTGCAAGGCATATGCTAGGAAGAGAATTGATGGTCCAACAACGAATCCTTTCCAACCGAGAGAAACCACACCAAATGAAACACCAGCAAGAACTGCGTATGACAACGCAGCAGTTCGCTGATGAGCCACGGCACTGAAGGAATCGATCAAGGTTGAAATTGAAGGCGATGTGTTGCGCAACAATCGGTCGCTTCCTGCATACTTCACAGCCTTGAGCCAATACATGAAGCCCATCGTCAAGAACAGCATGATGAACGCATCGTGGTCGGCCAGAGCGAAGGTCGAATGCGAAACGTGAGCTGGCATGAAGGCGATGAGCCAAGCAGCAACTACGCCTGCCTTTTCGTTGACGTGCTCCCGTGCGATTGCAGCGACTGGAAGAATGGTAAGTGCTCCATACACTGCAGGAAGGGCCAGCATGGACCACCAGACTGCATCCTCAGAACCAACGAAGGGTTCGAGGAGCGTGGCAAGCACAGCAATCGACCAGGTGAACAACGGAGGTCGAGGATTGATACCACCGATTGGGTAGTACCGATCTGCATCGACGATCATGTGAGCGTTGTTAGCAAGAATGTAATCGACGACTCGCTTCATGTACCATGGGTCAGAACCACCGGTCATGTCCCAAGTGTTGGTGCCAAGGGAGTTCATCGAAGGGATGACGTACCACTGCATTCGAATAACGAAACCAAAGAAGAACGCCATACCGACCATGATGGTGGCCCAATGAGCATTCCAGAATTGACGAGCACCTGATGGCTCAAATTCACTTCGATTTGACCATCCGCCCCACTTGTCATGCGTACCAATCACGTAGATGATGGCGCAGATGAAGAATGTGAACGCAAGCCAAATCAAAGCGCCCCAGCTTCCATCGAAAGCATCGTTTTGGATCATACCGGATTCGTACCACGAAGAAACGAGGTAAAGAGCCCACATTGAGCCAATGAACATTGAACGAGTGAACCATCGCTCAGAAGCCATACCAGCCACAATCATGGCCACCATACCGGTGAAGAAGGCATTCCAGAATCCAAAGTAGCCATGGTATCCAGCAAGGTCTTGATTGGCTGCAACAGCACGGTCGCTGTATGGTCCAAAGAGGTTGATGATGGACGATTCATTGCCCATGAGGTGGTTAAAGTGCCAAAGGCTACCAATATGGGCAAGGGCCCAAACAAGCAAACCAATCTGAAGCGGTAGCGTGGATTTGTTCCAAGCACCATCGCCGTCGGTAATGTGGCTGAACCATCCCTTTTCCGATGAAGGAGAAAGGACGCCACGAGCCAAGACCGAAAAGAGAATACCGAGCACTGTGAACAGCATCATGTAGCTGAAGAACTGGTAGCCAACTGCTCCACGGTATGCATCGAGAACACCAATGGCTTGTCCAGATTCAAGGACCAGCCCATCGGTTGCAATGATGCTCAAGTCGGTTGCGATGTGACCGGCGGCAACGAAACCAAGTTCGATACCGACCGCTGCAAACATCAACACGTTGGCCCATTCGAAAGAGCCACGCATGACGAGAGCATGGACGCCAAACATCACGACAAAGAACAGGAGCGCAGTCACTGCATCAAGACCGAACATGCAAACGACTTGCGATCCAATCAAAGCAACAACCAAAGAAACGAGGGAAAGGGTTGAGTTCGAAAAAGAGACAGTGCCGGATGCTTTGAGCATTCGTGGGGCGAGACCAAGCGAAGCCGCCGCAAGGACGACAACCATAGGTGCCATGTTGTCTAGGTTGAGATCGAAGTTCATTCCAACGATCTGTGTTGCTGCGAGCGCAAGAAGCACTGCAAGGGGGGCAATAAGCCAACCAAGCAGAGGTGCTGGCGCTGGGCGCATTTCTGGGTTTTTCGTTTCCATTTTTTTCCCTCAGGGTGTTTGCAAGACAGCAGCAAGGCTGGCGAGCATCTTGGCCACTTTAGAGCCTCTTTTAATAATGACGCAACGAGGTTGCCCCCCTATTGCGACGGAGCACCCCGTTTTGGGCATTCTTGTAATGGGTGTTTCTCATGTGAAAAAATGAGCCGTGATGATGGCGTCAAATTCACAACGCTCGATGGCCAATGTCAGTCCTGAAGTGGCTGCCTTCAAGTTCGATGGCTTCGATCATGGCATAGGCCCGTTCAGCGGCAATCGACAATGTGAGCCCCAGTGCGGTACAAGTCAGCACTCGACCACCACTTGAAATCAAGGTCCCTTCTTCATCAAAGGCGGTCCCTGCATGATTAATCCATGCCGTATTCATAGGCATTGGTAGCCCTGTGATGGCTCTTCCTTTGATCGGTGAGGCCGGATAACCTTCAGAGGCAAGAACAACAGTGAGGGCATGAGTGTCATGGAACTCAGCATCGTAATCAGAGAGGCCATCCGTTGCTGATGCATGGAGCAGTTCATACACATCGCTCTTGATCAATGGCAATGTGATTTGGCATTCTGGATCGCCAAACCTTACATTGAATTCTACAACACTTGGGGCGCCATTTTCTGGAATCATCAAGCCAACATACAGCACCCCACGGTAGGGAACTGGTTGGCTTGAAAGATAGGCGTGCATTGGTTTGACAATGGTTTCAACCGTTCTTGAATGCACATCAGGGGTGACAACTGGAGCAGGACAGTAGGCGCCCATGCCACCTGTATTCGGCCCTTCGTCGCCGTTGTAGGCACGTTTGTGATCTTGACTCGGAGGAAGACAGACAAACCCAGAGCCGTCCATCACCACAAGCATACTTGCTTCCTCACCTTGGAGAAATGCTTCGAGCAGCACCTTACCGTCGCTTTGAATGGACGATTCGATGAAGGCTTGTGCTTCGCTTCGATCGCTTGTAACGACAACGCCTTTGCCCCCTGCCAAGACGTCACGTTTGACCACCCAAGGCTGGCCTTGGAAGTCATCCAAAGCGGATTGTATGTCGGAGTTGGCATCGAGTACATGGAAATCTGCGGTCGGTACTCCAGCGATTCTCATGACGTTTTTTGCATGGAGTTTCGACCCCTCGAGTTCAGCAAGTGCTTGTACAGGGCCAAAGCAGGGTATGCCGATGGCTGAGAGTTTGTCTGCCAATGCATCACAAAGCGGTGCTTCAGGACCAACGACAACAAGAGAAGCATCGATGCGTTTTGCCAGTTCGACAAGGGAGGAAAGATCTGATGCTGAAATCGCATGATTTGTGGCAAGTTCCGAGGTGCCACCGTTTCCAGGTGCGCAATGCACTGCTTCAACATGACTCGATGAGGACAAGGCCATGCACAGAGCATGCTCTCTTCCGCCACCGCCAACGACCAAAACTGTCCTGTCCGCCATGCCCAACAACGGTCGGCTTCGGCACATAATCCCATCGTGCCCCCTTTCTCAATCAGAGGATTGAGTACAGCAAACGGGGCAGGCTTCAAAGGCCTTCGTTGACCAACAGCCACCATGCCTACCGTTCTCTTGGAGGGTTTGATGTGAATTTCCTCATCTTGTGCCTCATGTGTTTGTGGCTTTACTTACCTGGGTTTTTGGCAAATACATTCGCTATGATGTGGGGTAAATGGCTTCCAAAAACAGGTTATGGCCCGTGGCCAATTGATGGGGGCCGCACGCTAAAAGACGGCAACCGAATGTTGGGGGATGGCAAAACATGGAATGGTTTGATCGGCGGTTCCCTCACTTCAGGCTTGCTTTGCATCCTCATGGTGGTCATGACCAATGATGGCAGCGGAGCAGGGGCCCTCGATGACACAACCATCTTTGCTTCACCTCTTTCGGGGGCAGGCGATGCTTGGTTTTCAGTCGGTGGGACCATGATGAGCGCCTTTGTATTGGGGACATTCCTCGGTTTTATGTGCCTGGTAGGCGACAGTACGGGTTCCTTCTTCAAGCGCCGTCGTGGATTGAAAAG
>TARA_B100001778_G_scaffold260746_1_pt1 | contig 11963 bp, 11 predicted proteins | sample TARA_B100001778 | Tara Oceans TARA_B100001778 (sample SAMEA2623826) | marine metagenome | biome: marine biome (ENVO:00000447); feature: deep chlorophyll maximum layer (ENVO:xxxxxxxx); material: "saline water (ENVO:00002010), including plankton (ENVO:xxxxxxxx)" | depth 40 m
GGCCTATAGCTCAGTTGGTTAGAGTGTACGCCTGATAAGCGTAAGGTGAGTAGTTCAAGTCTACTTAGGCCCAATAGCGGAAAAAGGGATTTGAACCCTCAACCCTAGCCTTGGCAAGGCTATACTCTACCCTTGAGCTATTTCCGCAGTTAAAAATTTATCTTTGCCCATTAAATTTAATAAGCAAAGATAAATTTTTATAGTAGTAATTAGTGTAAATGAATTGCATCATTTAAATAAATACATGTTAAAATAGTAAATACATATGCCTGTAAACAAGCAACACCTACTTCTAAAAACATTAATGCGAATACAACAGCAAATGGAATACTTGCTGCTAATTTTAGCACACCTCCTAATGAAAGCATACTCCACGCAAAACCGCTTAAAATTTTAACTAGTGTATGACCGGCCATCATATTTGCAAAAAGTCGAACACCTAAACTAATTGCACGAAAACCATACGACACAAGTTCAATAACTACTAGAAAAGGAGCTAAGGCTAAAGGTGCCCCCGGGGGTAATAAAAAACTAAAAAAATGTAACCCGTGAATTTGGAATCCAATAATAGTTACAGCAATAAATATTGAAACAGATAATCCAAAAGTTACAACAAAATGACTAGTTGTAGTAAAACTATATGGAATCATACCAATTAAATTACTGCATAAAAGGAATGCAAATAATGTAAATAGCATAGGAAAATATTGTTTTCCTTTTTCTCCAATTTGTTCTGACACTAAACTTACAATAAATTCATATACCATTTCGACAAATGATTGCCAAGGTGTTGGAATTAGTGTACCTCCACGAACAGTTACAAGCATACATAAAAGCATAAAAAGTCCTGTCGATAAGCACATAAAAAGTGATGAATTCGTAAATGAAAAATAAAAGTTACCAATATGCATTGGAATTAATGAAATAATAGTAAATTGTTCTAATGGGGAAAAAAATAACATAAAATGATGTGTTTTTTTTCATTTTTCCTTTAACAAAGAGGAAAAAAAATGATCAAGTATTAAAAAAAAGCAAAACAATTATGCTTTCAGTCTTATTTTATGTTTTTGCGTGTTTTGCATTACTTTCAGGTATCATGGTAATCCGAGCAAAAAATCCGGTATATTCGGTGCTTTTTTTGATTCTTGTATTTTGTAATGTTTCAGGTTTATTACTTCTTTTAAACCTTGATTTTTTTGCAATGGTTTTTCTTGTTGTTTATGTGGGCGCAATTGCTGTTCTTTTTTTATTTGTAGTAATGATGCTAAATGTAAAACTTGCCGAAATTAATGACAATATTTTGCGTTATTTACCAATTGGAGGCGTTTTTGGACTTCTTTTTCTTGGTGAAATTATTCTTTTACTTGAACAAGATCTTGTACCCGTCATTTTTTATCAAACACAGATAGTTCTTCCATTAACAGAGCAGTGGTTTATGTTTGGTATTTTTATTCTGTTAAGTTTTTATAATTTTTTATGGTTAATTATATCAGAGCCATGGAATATTTTATCTGCAATGTCTCAATGGAATGCTCATTGGCTTCAAATAAAAGAGCGTTGCCAATCATACGAAATAATTATGCGTTCCGATATAAATTCTTTAAATGCTTTAGAATATGTTGTGTGGCCTCAAACAATGGATCAAACAACTACAATTAGTACAATCGGTCACGTAGTATATACTTATTATTTAATTTTTTTCTTATGTGCTAGTATTATTTTATTAATTGCAATGATTGGATCTATTGTATTAACTATGCATAAAGGGGTTTTTGTTAAAAGACAAGATGTATTTGAACAAAATACTCGTGACTTTTCTAAAACTTTACAAAAAATTAAAACAATTTAATAAACTTGCAAGGTGTAAAATTACACCTTGTTTTGCATTCTTCAGTAGCTCAGGGGTTAGAGCGAATGGCTGTTAACCATTAGGTCGTTGGTTCAAATCCAACCTGGGGAGTCTTTTCTCTATGTTGGAAACAAAAAAACATAAAGTTTATATGACACAAATGGTTTTTTTTATTATGGCATTTTTATGTCCATCGTTTGTTTTTTTAGATGCTCCTCTTCCTTGGCAAATAGGATTTCAGGATCCAGCAACGCCAATCGCACAAGGTATTCAAGATTTACACCACGATATCTGTTTTTTTATGGTAGTTATCCTTACATTTGTAATTTGGATGCTTTGCCGTACTCTTTGGCATTTTCATTGGACTAAGAATCCTGTTCCATCAAAAATTATTCATGGAACTGTGATTGAAGTTGCTTGGACAGTAACTCCTAGTCTTATTCTTATGGTAATTGCTGTACCGTCATTTGCTCTTTTATATTCAATGGATGAAATTGTCGATCCATCTATTACATTAAAAGCTATTGGCCACCAATGGTATTGGACATACGAATTATCTGATTATAGTACTAGTGATGAAGCATCAATTGTATTTGATAGTTATATGATTCCTGAGGATGATTTAACTTTAGGGCAATTACGTTTACTCGAAGTAGATAATCGCGTTGTTTTACCAGTTCAAACACATGTACGTGTTATTGTAACAGCTGCAGATGTACTTCACAGCTGGGCAGTACCTTCTTTAGGTGTTAAATGTGATGCAGTTCCTGGACGTTTAAACCAAACATCTTTTTTTCTTCAGCGTGAAGGTGTTTTTTATGGTCAATGTAGCGAAATCTGTGGTGCAAATCATGGTTTCATGCCAATTGTTGTTGAAGGCGTTTCTTTAGATGAGTATGTCTCATGGATTTCAAATAAACTTGAAGAATTATAAAAATTCAAAGTTTGTTTTGGTTATACAAAAAAAAAATAGGAAAAAATTATGAGCCAAAATGTTCAAAAACATCCTTTTCATCTTGTAGATACTAGCCCATGGCCGATTTTTGCTTCTCTTGGGGCTCTTTGTACAACTGTCGGTATGGTTATGTATATGCACGGTTACCATGGAGGAGAACTTCTTGCTTCCCTTGGTTTTTCTATGATTCTTTATACAATGTACGTTTGGTGGCGTGATGTGATTCGTGAATCAACCTTTCAAGGACACCATACACGTACTGTACAATATGGATTACGTTATGGGATGATTCTTTTTATTGTTTCAGAAATTATGTTTTTTTTCGCATTTTTCTGGGCTTTTTTTCATTCTAGTTTAGCTCCAACAATTGAAATTGGTGCAATGTGGCCGCCAAAAGGAATTGAAGTTTTAAATCCTTGGGAAATTCCTTTTTTAAACACAGTAATTTTATTAACTTCAGGAGCTTCGGTTACTTGGGCTCACCATGCTATTTTAGCTGGTCAAAGAAGCCAAGCTATGCTTAGTCTTTTAGTTACAATTTTATTAGCTTCTGTATTTACAGGATTTCAGGTAATGGAGTATATTGAAGCCCCTTTTACCATTTCTGATGGAGTTTACGGATCAACCTTTTTCCTTGCAACAGGTTTCCACGGTTTCCATGTATTTGTTGGTACAATCTTTTTATTAGTATGTCTTGTGCGTGTTTATAAAAATCATTTTACTGTTAATCACCATTTTGGTTTTGAAGCAGCAGCTTGGTACTGGCATTTTGTGGACGTTGTGTGGTTATTTCTTTTTGTTGCAATTTATTGGTGGGGTGGAAACTAAATTATACATGCATGGCGTATACGCCATGCATGAAACAATTAACCTAAAAACACATATGCGACTTTGTAAGTCCATAAAAATAAGCTTTGCGGACAAAGGAAAAAAAATACAATAAAAACACTAGTTAATCCAATTAATGTAGCTTTTTCTTGATCCATCGCTGAAAAAGTGTTAACATGTGAAGGTTGTTCAAAGTACATGATTTTAATTAAACGAATGTAATAAAAACAACTAACTACACTAGTTAGTACACCAAGAATAGCTAAACTGTATAATGATGAACTCATTGCAGCAAAAAAAAGATAAAATTTACTACAAAAACCTGCTAATGGTGGAATTCCTGCCATTGAAAAAAGAGTTGCACTAAGTGTTACTGCTAAAATGGGATGGGTTTGTCCAAGAAAACCTAAATCTTGAATATATTTAATTCGACTAGTTTTTGCATGATCAATACTTGAAAGGATAATAGCAAAAATATTAACTGTCATAAATACATAAAGAACTAGATATAAAAGAACTGCATGTAAACCTTCTACTGTTCCACAACAAAGACCCATTAAAAGGTATCCGACATGTCCAATAGAACTATATACAAGTAATCGTTTTATTTTCTTTTGTGCAAGTGCTCCAAACGATCCAATTAAAAGAGAAGATACACTACAAAAAAATAAAACATACTGCCAAGCAAAAAGAAAGTCATAAAAACTGCATAAAAGAAGGCGAATAAAAACTCCTAATAAAGCAATTTTAGGTGTCATGGCAAAAAACGCAGTCACTGATGTTGGGGATCCCTCATATACGTCCGGTGCCCAAAAATGAAAAGGCGCTGCTGTTAATTTAAATAAAAAACCGATACTTAACAAACACATACCAACATGTACTAATGATGGATCTGTATGAGAAATACCCGCAAAACATTTAGCTAAATCTTCAAAGTTTGTAATCCCAGTACTTCCATAAACAAGTGAACATCCAAATAAAAGGATACCAGATGAAAATGCACCAAGTAAAAAATATTTTAAACCCGCTTCCGTCGAAAATTCTGAATTACGTTTTGATGCCGCTAGTACATAAAAACATAAACTTTGCATTTCAATAGCTAAGTACATTGAGATAAAATCATATGAAGATACTAAAAGAAGCATACTAATACAAGAAAGAAGTACTAAAATACTGTATTCGAATACATTTAATGAAGAAGTTTTTAAATAATCCATCGACATTAGTAAAGCGGCTCCTGTACTACATAAAACCATAACTTTTAAAAGAAAAGTAAGTTCATCTATTACAAATGTGTTATAAAAACAAACCATAATAGAAAATGGCATATGTAAAGTCAAGCCAAGCGCACAAACAATACTCCATATACTTAACCAAGCAACAGTATGTACTAAAATTGGATAACCTGAAGCTTTCGAAGTACTCCAAATAACACCAAACACTAATAATAAAAGTGCAGCACATGTTAAAAAGAGTTCTGGAAATAATGCATAAAAATCATTTTCAAAAAGATTGATAAACTGCATACAATAATTATTTTTTCTTGTGTATACGTTATTAAACGTATACACTTAATTACATAAATGCTTTATGTTGAATTACATTTGCAACTGAAACATGCATAGGATTCAGAAATACATCAGGGTATACACCCATCCATACAATAGCTATTACAAAAGGTAAAAATAACCAAAATTCTCTTCGGTTTACATCAGAACACATTGCAATATATAAGGGCTTCAAACTTCCGAATACTACACGATTATATAACCAAATTGAATAAGCTCCGCCTAAAATCATTCCTGTTGCAGCTAAAGTTGCAATCCATGTATTAGTTTGAAATGTTCCAACTAAAATTAGAAATTCACCAATAAAACTACTTGTTCCCGGTAAACTTAGGTTACCCATAGTAAACACAAAGAAAAAAAATGAAAATAAAGGCATTACATGAACTAATCCTCCATAATATTGAATTAAACGAGTATGAGTTCGATCATATAAAGTACCAATACAAAGAAATAATGCAGAAGCTACAAAACCATGACTTAACATAAGTAATAAAGCCCCTTCAATTCCTTGTACATTTAAACTAAATAATCCAATAGTTACAAATCCCATGTGAGCAACTGATGAATACGCAATAATTTTTTTTAAATCAATTTGACGTAAAGTTGTTAATGAAGCATAAATAATTCCAATTATACTCATTGTATAAATAAGTGGTGTAAAATATAGAGAAGCTTCAGGGAAAAGTGGAATAGAAAATCGTAAAAATCCGTATGTTCCAAGTTTTAATAAAATACCAGCAAGAATTACAGAACCAGCCGTCGGTGCTTCAACATGTGCTTCTGGAAGCCAAATATGCATTGGTACCATTGGTACTTTTACTGCAAATGAAGCAAAAAAAGCTAACCATAAAAGAAGTTGTCGACGTTCACTAAATTCAGATACAAATAAAACCTGTAAATCAGTGGTCCCAACTTGAAAATAAATTAGTAATAAAGCAAGTAACATTAAAACAGAGCCAACTAATGTATATAAAAAGAATTGGTAAGCTGCTCGAATTTTGCGTTCTCTTGAGCCCCAAACACCAATAATTAAAAACATTGGTAAAAGGACACTTTCAAAAAATACGTAAAAAAGTAACAGATCAAGCATACAAAAAACAGCGAGCATACAAGTTTCTAAAATAAGAAATGCTATACAATACTCTTTTACATGCTTTGTAATATTTGTCCATCCAACGAGTAAACATACAGGAACAAGAAAAGTTGTTAAGATAATGAAAAAAAGCGAAATACCATCAATACCTATATAAACATTCATGTTCAAGAATGGTAACCAGGCAATACGATCAACGAACTGAAATTTAGCTGTTGAAGTATCAAATAAAAGCCATACACTTAAAGATGCAATAAAATTTGTAATGCTAATAAAAAGAGCATACGTTTTAATAAAACGTACATTCCATGATGGAGTAAAAGCAATTACAAGTGCCCCAATAAGTGGACAGATCAGTAGAAAGTTAAGAAGTTGAAACATAATACTACACGTTTTTTCAGACTATATTATGGGGCATTTTAACACCCCATAACATATGCTTTATTGGTTTTGAGTTTGATGATAAAAAATAAAACTTACCACAAAAATACCATATAAACGTGGATCTACCCACGGAGAAAAAAGGTCCCAAAGACTTACAAGAGCTACACATAAGCTTGCACCACAGAGCATAAGAAGAGCATAATGATAAATATAACCACTTTGCAGCGTTCTTAACTGCTGTACAGCATTTGTACAAATATGCATTAAACCTGTTGGTCCTAATATCTCAATAAATCCTTTATCAACTGTTTTAAACGAAATATGATAACCAAAAGATAACGCTTTTGAAGCTACAAAATCATTATAAACTTTATCAAAAAGCCAACGTTTATTAAGAAAAATATATGCTTTTCGTCCAATTGTACTTGTTTTTAACATATAAGCAAAAGTACTACCAACAATATTAATATTTAAAGCAAAAAAAGCTCCAAGAATACTAAAAATAATTGGAATAAATTTAATGGATTGAGGAATATATTCTGATTCTAGAATAATCGTATGTGTTGGTAATGTAAAAATAGCATTATTCCAAAAAGGTGTCCCTAATCCAATCATCATATCTTTACCCATATAACCTACAAAAATACTTCCGAATGCAAGTAGAATTAATGGCCAAGCCATTAATTGTGGAGCTTCATGAACATTCTGTAAATTTGATTTAAAAGCATTAATAGGACCTAAAAAAGTAAGGAATAAAAGACGGAATGAATAATAAGAAGTAAAAAGTGCAGATAACACTCCTAGCCAATAAGCAAAATTACCGCCTACTGTGTATTTAGCATACGCAACTTCTAAAATAACATCTTTAGAATAAAAACCAGTTAAAAATGGAAATCCGATTAAAGCTAATGATCCAATAAACATCATAGCATAAGTAAAAGGTAGCAGTTTAACAACCCCTCCCATTTTTCGCATATCTTGTTCATCTGCTAAAGCGTGAATAACTGATCCAGCGCTTAAAAAAAGCAAAGCTTTAAAAAATGCATGATTCATTAAATGAAATACACCGACAGCATATTGAGAAAGACCGCAAGCAAAGACCATATAACCTAATTGGCTACATGTAGAATAAGCAATAACACGTTTTAAATCATTTTGAACAACACCAGTTGTAGCGGCGAAAAACGAAGTCATAGCACCAACTACAGTAACTACAAGTAATGCACTAGGAGCATATTCAAAAACCGGAGAACAACGAGCAATCATAAAGACCCCAGCTGTTACCATGGTTGCAGCATGAATAAGTGCTGACACAGGTGTTGGGCCTTCCATAGCATCAGGAAGCCAAGTATGTAACCCGAGTTGGGCAGATTTACCGACTGCTCCGACAAATAATAAAAGACAAACAATAGTTAACGCATGTGTTTCCATATTAAAAAAGAAAAAAGATTCGTGCGCAAGTTGACCTGCACAAGCAAATACAGTATGAAAATGAACACTTTTACAAAGAGCAAAAATACCCATAATACCCAGCGCTAGCCCAAAGTCTCCAACTCGGTTTACGAGCATTGCTTTTATTGCTGATTTATTAGCTTGAACACGTGTATACCAAAAGTTAATAAGTAAGTATGAAGCTACACCAACGCCTTCCCATCCAAAAAACATTTGAATAAAATTATCTGCAGTTACAAGCATTAACATAAAAAATGTAAAAATAGATAAGTAAGACATAAAGCGGGGTAAATGTGGGTCTTGACCCATATAGGCAATAGAATACATATGTACCAAAGTACTTACAACAGTTACTACGACTAACATAACTACAGTAAGGCTATCAAATAAAAATCCCCATGAAGCATCAAAGAGTTCAGAATGAAACCAAGGAGCAAAATGTATAATACAAGGACTACCACAAATTCCTACTTCATAAAAAGCAACAAGAGAGAGTACTGATGTACATGCAACACAAAATGTTGTAAGAATCGGTGTTCCCCGTATACCAAAAAAACGACCAAAACCACAAGCAAGTAAAAAACTTAAAAGTGGAAGACAAATCAGTAAAAGATACATATTGTAGTTCTTTTGCTACACCTTAATAATAAAGGTAAAATGTTCCGAAGTGGATTTGAACCACTGACACAAGGATTTTCAGTCCTTTGCTCTAACCAACTGAGCTACCGAAACATAATTTTAAAATTAAACATATCTTTAAAGATATGAATAAAAAAATAAATTTTTTATGATTAATCAAAAAAAAATAAAGCAATTTCAACAAATGCAATCACATATTGGAGCTGTCGAAATAAATTCTTGGATGTTTCCTTATGTTTTAGGTTATCGAGACCGTGTACCATTTTTTAATATTGAAGAAACATTAGTTGCAACACAAAAAGCTTTAAATTTTATTCAACAGATTCATAAAGAAAAAGGGACTATTTTATTAGTAAATACAAATCCACTTTTTGGACCATTAGTTAAAAAAACTGCTTTACTTGCTAAAGTTCCTTATGTTAATGAGCACTGGATTGGTGGACTTTTAACAAATTGGCAACAATTAAAGTATTCTGTACATGCTTTTCAAAAATTTGAAACATTTATTGCAAGTTTACTTACAAACAATGCAGTAGCTTTCCCGAAATACTCAAAAGCAAAAAAACGTTTTGAAGGTATTCAAAAAATGACCTCATCACCTGATGTCTTAGTTTTATTACAAGCTACTACAGCTCATAAGCATATTATTGACGAAGCAAAAAGACTTAAGATTCCTGTTGTGTCTTGCGTTGACTCTTATGCACCAAATGTAGAAATTGAATATCCAATACCGGTAAATGTAAATTCAAAAGCTTTTTTTCATTTTTTATGTCATATTTTAGTAAAAATACGAAATAATTCTTAATTTAAATTACTGGAGTAAAAGGGTTCGAACCTTTGCATGTCGATATCAAAAACCGATGCCTTTCCACTTGGCTATACTCCAAAAACCCATCCATATGGATGGGGAGGGGTGTTTTACCACCAACGTTTTCTGATATAATTTCGATTATTCTCAGCCTGTTTATGCACAGTGTTTTTTGTTTGACAAGAAGCCCCTTCATTTTTATGCGCTTCATAAATTTCCATCGCTAAAAAGTATGCAAAAGAATACATATCATTGTGTTTTTGCGTATTAGAATTTTTTTTTTGTTTAATTGAAGCATTTGAGATAAGAGTACGTATTGCTCTATTTTCTTGTTTATGTAAAGGAAGAGCAGCAGGAATAAATTGTGTACTCCCGCCTATACGAGCTTTTCTAAGCTCAAAAGAAGGTTTAACATGATGCAAAGCTTTTTGAATAATCATTAAAGGATGAGTTTTAACAAGAGACTGAAGGTTTTGTAATACTTTAAAAACTTTTTTCATAATACGCCCTGCTTTTGCTTTTTGTCCTTTTTTTGTTAAAAAATTTGTAAATTTAGCTAATAAAGGAGTTTCTTCATTAACACCTTTTTCATATACATAAATTGGAGATGTTAAAATATCTAAAGAATGTAAAGTTTTAGTATATTGTTGTTTTATAAGCGTGTTGGTTTTTTTGTGCCATATTTTGATCTGGCTTGAGTACGTTGTTTTAATCCTTGAGAATCTAAAACACCTCGAACTACTTTATATTTAACACCAGGCATATCTTTAACACGACCTCCACGGACAAGTACAACAGAATGCTCTTGTAAATTATGTCCTTCTCCTGGAATATATGCAATAATTTCACGTTTATTACTTAACCTAATTTTTGCAATTTTTCTAATAGCTGAGTTTGGTTTTTTAGGGGTTTTTGTATAGACGCGTAAACAAACTCCACGTTTTTGAGGACTGCCTTGTAAAGCCGGTGTTTTTTTATCGCGCATACGTTTTTTTGAAAGGCGCTGTTGTACTCCTAAAAGAAGTTGATTAATTGTAGGCATATAGAAAATTAATTTATTATATTTCAAATATCTACCCTTTTAAAAGGGTAGATATTTGAAAAATTTATGATGTATGCGGAGTATAATGTAAAAGAGCTTTTTCGAATTTACCTAAGAAAGGAATACAAACTAGGAAATAAACAAAAAAATAAACTGAAGCAGCTTGACCAATGAATACATATGGATCTTCAACAGGCTGACAACCAATCCAACCTAATAAAAGACAATCTGCGACAAATAGCCAGAAAAGTTTTCTGTATAAAGGTCTAAAACTTGAACTACGGATGTGTGAAGTATTAATAAAAGGTAATAATAATAAAGACACAAATACAAGACCAATAGCTGCTACACCTGCAAGTTTATTTGGAATACTACGTAAAATAGCATAAACAGGAAGAAAGTACCATTCTGGTACAATATGAGCTGGTGTTGACATTGGATTAGCTGGAATATAGTTATCCGGATGTCCCAGAGCATTTGGAGCAAAATAAATAAAAAATGAAAAGAAAATAGCAAAACATACCCAACCTACAAGATCTTTTAAGAGAAAGTAAGGATAAAATGATACTTTGTCCACTGTTGCTAGACATCCAAGTGGATTATTTGAACCATATTGGTGTAATGCTGCAATATGAACAATACTTGCACCTGCGATAATAAATGGAAGTAAATAATGAAGACTAAAAAAACGATTTAATGTAGCATTATCGACACTAAAACCGCCCCAAAGCCAGTATGTAATATCCATACCAACAACTGGAATAGCCGATGCTAATGATGTAATTACAGTAGCCCCCCAAAAAGACATCTGACCCCAAGGTAACACATATCCAATAAAGGCTGTAAGAATCATTAGAAGTAAAATTACTACACCAACAATCCACACAAGTTCGCGAGGACTTGCATAACTTCCATAGTAAAGCCCACGGAAAAGATGTAAATAAACAACAATAAAAAACATACTAGCACCATTTGCATGCATATAACGTAAAAACCAGCCACCGTTCACATCACGCATAATATGTTCAACACTGACAAATGCTAGATCAACATGTGGTGTATAGTGCATTGCTAGAAAAATTCCTGTTGCAATTTGTACAATTAGACAAATACCGGCAAGTGAACCGAAACCCCACCAATAACTTAAATTACTTGGAGTCGGATAATCGATTAAATGGTCATTAACTGTTGCTAATAACGGTTGTTTTAAAATAGAAAGACGACGCATATTTTTTGTTGTTTTTAAAATGTACTACAAAATATAAATAACCATTCGAATACTGTTAAAAATAAATGAAGCTAAAGGTATAATATGTTTAAGTTTAATCAAAGAGTTTATTTTCTT
>TARA_B100001778_G_scaffold246882_1_pt1 | contig 11801 bp, 10 predicted proteins | sample TARA_B100001778 | Tara Oceans TARA_B100001778 (sample SAMEA2623826) | marine metagenome | biome: marine biome (ENVO:00000447); feature: deep chlorophyll maximum layer (ENVO:xxxxxxxx); material: "saline water (ENVO:00002010), including plankton (ENVO:xxxxxxxx)" | depth 40 m
GCTGGAGCTTTCTTAGCTGAAGCTTTCTTTGCTGGAGCTTTCTTTGCTGGAGCCATTTGGTAATTTTCTTTCTTGGTTTCAAACAATGAACAATAACCTTAGGGGCGGATTCTAGCGGGAACTTTTAAAAATTTCCGTGATAGTTAAGAAATGCCTGTTATCTATGTGTTTTTTCTTTTTCACTTTTCGCTTGGTAAACAACGAGGTAAGAAATTTAAGCAGTACTATACAACCGGATAACAATTGGAAAGCACAATGAGCGGCGAAGAGAAATTAACTCCATATCCCAAAGTTCCGGCCAAGCCAGATCTCCCAGAAATTGAAAAGAAGGTTCTTTCGGACTGGGGCACATCAAAAACATTCGAACGCACCGTAACTCTCCGGCCAGAAGAATCAGAGTACGTATTCTATGATGGCCCTCCTTTTGCTAATGGCTTACCGCATCACGGTCACTTATTAACCGGATATGTCAAAGATGTTATTCCCCGCTATCAAACCATGCGAGGCAATAGAGTTGAACGTAGATTCGGGTGGGATTGCCACGGCCTACCGGCCGAGATGGAAAGCGAAAAGCAGCTACAAGTTTCCGGGCGGGCAGCTATCACCGAATTCGGGATAGAAAAGTTCAATGCATACTGTCAAGAATCTGTGCTCAAATACACAGATGAATGGGAAAAGGTAGTAACTAGGCAAGCCAGATGGGTTGACTTTAAAAATGATTACAAGACCATGGATCTTGACTACATGGAGTCGGTCATGTGGGCTTTCAAACAACTATGGGATCAAGGCCTCATCTACGAGTCACAACGAGTAATTCCATATTCATGGGGAGCTGAAACCCCCTTATCAAACTTTGAGATAAGGCTTGATGACGCTACGAGACCTCGTCAAGACCCTGCTGTAACCGTTGCGTTCAACTTAATGGATGAGGAGGGAACCTCGACCTCAACAAAAATCCTTGCATGGACTACAACACCTTGGACACTTCCAAGTAATTTAGCCCTTGCTGTAGCGCCAGATAAGGAATACGCGCTTGTCGAAACCCCCGAGGGCCAATACATCTTGGGCGGAGAGACAATTGCAACATTCGCAGAGACTTTTGGGGATTTCACTATTCTCGAAACTTTTGAAGGCCAGAAACTAATCAATCAAAAATACCAACCACTATTCCCTTATTTCCAAGACTTAGACAAACAAGCATTCCGAATCATACCTGGTGATTTCATTGAGATGGACGAAGGAACTGGCGTGGTGCATATCGCACCGGGATTTGGTGAAGATGATCAAAGAATCGCTGACGATAATGGAATACCCACAGTTGTACCTGTTGACGATGAAGGAGCTTTCACTGAAGAAGTCACAGAATGGTACGGAGTGAATGTTTTTGAGGCTAACCCTTTGATCATCAGGAAACTCAAAGAATCAGGTCGAATAATCCGACACGATACTTACGAACATAATTATCCACACTGTTGGAGAACGGACACACCTATTATCTACAGAGCTGTTCCATCTTGGTATGTCAAAGTCACAGAAATCAAAGACCGCCTTGTCGAGATCAACAAGGAAATAAACTGGATTCCTGAAAATGTGCGGGAAGGTCGCTTTGGAAAATGGCTTGAAGGTGCTCGAGATTGGTCAATCAGTCGAAACCGCTTTTGGGGTTCACCAATTCCGGTTTGGAAAAGTGATAACCCTGAATTCCCCCGCATTGATGTCTATGGAAGCCTTGATGAACTGGAGAGAGATTTCGGTGTTAGACCAACGAATCTCCACAGACCATTTATTGATGACTTAACAAGACCAAACCCTGATGACCCCTCAGGGAAATCAATCATGCGCCGTGTTCCAGAGGTACTTGATTGTTGGTTTGAATCAGGTTCTATGCCATTTGCACAAGTCCATTACCCATTTGAGAATAAGAAATGGTTTGAAGAACATTTCCCTGCTGATTTCATTGTGGAATATATAAATCAGACTAGAGGTTGGTTCTATACGCTTCACGTTCTAGCTGGCGCACTATTTGATAAGCCAGCATTCAAGAATGTGATATGTCACGGTATTCTCCTCGCAGAGGACGGAACAAAACTCTCAAAGAAACTGCGCAATTATACAGAGCCAACTGAAATTTTTGAAGCGCAAGGTTCTGATGCTTTGCGCTGGTACTTTATGTCATCATCCATTGTGCGTGGAGGAGATTCAAGGATCAGTGACCAGTCAATTGACGACGTTGTCAGGCAAGTGATAAATCCAATATGGAGCGCTTACAGCTTCTTCACACTGTATGCGAACATTGATGACTATCAAGCAACATTCATAAATGAACCTTCAAACACACTTGATAAATACATATTGGCCAAAACCCACCAGTTAGTTACAAATGTGACTGACCACATGGATAAATATGATCTTCCAGGGGCGACCAGCGAAATTAGGGGCTTCATAGATGCCTTGAATAACTGGTACATCAGGAGGAGCAGAGACAGGTTCTGGTCCCCTGCGAAGCCCGTACATGATAACGACAAGCAAGACGCATACGACACGCTTTTCACAGTGCTTCATACACTTTGTAAGCTTTCTGCCCCTTTTCTGCCGATGGTTTCGGAGGAAATCTTTAAAGGCCTTACAAGAGAGTTATCAGTTCACGAAGCTGAATGGCCTTTGCCAGAAGAGTTCCCATCAAACAGCGGTCTCGTTGAGACGATGGATTTAGTTAGGGACGTAGTATCCGCAGCTCTTAGACTTCGAGAAGACGCTGGTCTCCGGGTCCGCCTGCCACTTCGAAGCATTACGATTGCAGGTTTAGATATCGGTAACGTCACTGACTTTGAGTTGCTGATAAAGGACGAAGTCAACGTAAAGTCAGTAATCTATACACACGATCTTGCAACCTACGGAAATTTTGCCCTCAAGCCCAATGGAAAAATACTTGGTCCGCGCTTAGGGGGTAACGTTCAAGATGTATTTCGGGCTGCGAAGGTTGGGGATTGGGAACGGCTAAGTGATGGACGAGTCAAGATCAACGACTACGTTCTTGAATCCCATGAGTTTGAACTCAATTTACTAGCAAATGAGGGGACTACAGCTACGTCGCTTCCTGGCGATAAGGCTGTTGTTGTTCTTGATATTGAAATTACAGATAGCCTCCTTATGGAAGGTAAGGCCAGGGACGCTGTTCGAGCGATTCAAGAAGCTCGCAAAGGAATGGATTTAATTCTTACAGACAGAATCCATTTAAATATCATTGCTACGGATGAGACAACAGAGGCAATCAAATCTTTCAGGGATTACATATGTGAGCAAGTGCTTGGGAAATCCTTGACATTTAATGAAGCTGATGAGGACTTAGAAATATTTACCGGGTCAATAGATGGAGAAGAAATCGGGATACAAATCACGGTTGATTAGGACTTAGCCGCCAAAGAAGTCGTCCATTGCTTCATTAGTTTGCTTGTCAGCTTTACCGAGAGGACTATTATCTTCATTTTCCAACTCTTCAAAGAAACGATCACCGGTAGTTATGCTCTCATCTTGAACCGTCTGGATCAGCTCAGTTGGAGCCTCAAAATCCCATTCCTCTAACTGATCGTGATCGGTCATGCCCTCTTCAGTCTTTTTGACCTCTTTATTAAGCCAATCCTCATTTGTTTCTGAATTACGGATGAGAGTTAGCTCGGGTGGTGAATCCATTAATTCATCAACCGAAATTAAATCGGCTTGGCTTAATTCAACAATCGGTTGGGAAGTAATGCCTATTTTCTGCTGGTTATTATCTTCCACGTAAAGCTCGCTTGGCTCTAAAATTTTTTGATTCTCCGTTCCAGCACCGTCATCATCCAATTGATTACGGAAAGTGAACGTGTCATCAACATTAATCATTAGTTTTATTTCTTCAAGAGTCGTCAATAGCTGATCTTTGCCGGCTTGCAACTCAGCGCTAAGTGCTGAACAATCCTCAATGAGGCGCTTTTTTTTCTCCATAAGGTTGGAGACAGCGTCTTTGAGCTCTAATTGGGCTTCTTCAGCCATTTGTCGAGCCTCTTCGGAAACTATTCTTTTAACGTTGTCAGCCTGTGCTTCAGCAGATGCAATTAATTGAGTTGCCTGTTCTTTAGAGTCAGCTATCAATTGGTCAGCTGTTCGCTGGGCTGCTGAAAGTAACCGCTGCGCGGCGCTATCTGTATCGGGTCTTTCCTCTGATGAAGTTCCTTGCTCAAATATGTTTTCAGGAGAACGGCTTATGATTGTTGACAATTGATGGATAAAAAGATCAACTTCTTCAGGGTCATATCCGCCCCGTTTGATATTACTAAATTTGATTGATTTTAATTGTTCAGGGGTGATTGGGTATGTCTTTGATTCAGTAGCAGCCATACGTAAATAGTACTCTTTTTACGAGCCAACAGTAGGGATATTTTAAAGTGAGCCGCTTGCGCTTGCTGCTAATTTCCTCTTCTCATCCTCTGAGACCTCTACGTCTTTGGGAGTTAATAAAAAGACATCAGACCCTGCTTTTTCGAATGACCCATCAATCCCCATCTTCAACCCAGAGCAGAAGTCAATGATTCTTACAGCAACATCATGCTCTGCTTGTTGAAGGTTAACTATTACTGGTTGACTCCTTCGGGCCGCTTCTGAGATTTCTTTTACTTCAGCAAAGCGAATGGGTGTCACAATATGTGGTTTAACAAATTTTCGTGGCTTTGCTGTAGTAACAGTGACAGCTTCTCTTCCTAGCTTTACGCTACCCGTATCTCTAGTAATGGGTTTAACATTATTCTCAGCCGAACTCGGTTTGACGACGACACCACCTTCAGTAGGTCGTTCGCTTGGCCCCTGGGGGTCCATACCAAGAAAATCTTCATCTGAACCTAGTCCTAAATAAAGCATTGCTTTTTTGAAAAATGTTGTCATTAAGCCCTCCAGGCTCCTCTTCAATTTAACACCAAATTTATAGTTTCATCAATCAGGTCTTCTATTCCCGAAGATTGCCGAACCAACCCTAATCATAGAGGAACCACTCTCTAAGGCTATTTCGAAATCGTCACTCATCCCCATTGAGCATTCAGGAAGCTCAAACGTATCCGCTAATTTCCGTAACTTTTCAAAAACAACTCGGGTCGATATTAAGTCACCCGGAACACCCATCGTCATCAGCCCAGAAATATCTATGTTCTCATCCCGTAGCTCAGCGATAAGGTGGGGCAACTGCCCAACTTCAAAACCTTTTGAGTTTGAAGGGCCCATCAAAGAAACCTGTAGCAAAATTTTTGCTTGATCATTACGCTTATGTATTTCTCTGGCGAGCTTTAGCGAAGTTACTGAATGCCAGTATTCGACAAGATGAGATACTTTTCTTATCTTATTGCTTTGAAGCTGACCGATGTAGTGCCAGCTAATTTCAGCCTCTACCAACAGGTCTTTTGTAAGTAGTTCCTGAGCATAGTTTTCTCCAAAACTTTTAATTCCTAGCTCACTGGCTATGTTGACTTCCTCGTGACTAAATCCTTTGGTAACGCCTATTAGAGTTACTGGGTTTTGTGCTTTTGCATCAATAATCTTATTGATTTCCTCAAGTCTTTCTTTCATTTGTTCGATGTAAATCTCCATTGTCACGATGCCTCTTCCAGCCATGCAATCATTGCTTGTCTTTCTATATTCCCACCAACACGGTGTGACCAGTGCTTTTCTGAAGATGCTGTACACCCACCGATGAACAGCGTGTCTAATACGTTGCTCCTGCGAAGAGCTATTTTTGCTGTCTCGGGGATATCTAACGCAGGCGTCCCTTCTTTAGTCTCTGATTCCACTGTTGGGCCAAATTCTCTCGTCATGTGTTTAAGTTCGCCTGAACCAAATTCATAATGTTTAGGATATATGCAAGGTCCGACTACAGCTATCGTTGGATATCCTCCTAACTTGCGCATTTCAGTGCAAGCATTTTCGACTATGCCTGCTAATAGACCTCGCCAACCAGCGTGAATTATTCCGATAACAGACGTCTCACAAATGAGTGCAATTGGTGCACAATCTGCAACTTGGATAGCCATCGGAATGCCACTTGTAGTGGTGATCATCCCATCACCCTCTTCAACTTGATGGTCGCCAGAGTTTTTAATTCTAAATACCTTTCCCCCATGCACCTGTTTAAGGTAGGACCAAGGCGCATCAATTATTCTTCGTTGCGTTTGATGAAGTTGCTCTGCAGGTTGCGAAATTGATAAATTCCCGTCTAGGGAGTCGGTAGATAGAACCTTAGCGGTCAGTCCACATTCGAGTGTTTTTGACCAACTATGTTTTGATTTCATAGTGCGTGGAGAGTTTATTAGTCCTGCAAAAAGTCCGGGACGTCTAGGTCACCGTGCACTTCTTCCTGTATCGTTTCTTCTTCACCAAAGACATTTGGGATGTCGCTGCCCAATACTGAAGCCTGCGGCCGCGAAGCGCTGTCCCAACGGTCGAAACCTGCAGCAATAACTGTAACTCTGACAGTATCGCCCATTGATTCATCTACAACTGTTCCAAAGATTATGTTTGCATCTGGGTGCGCTACGCCTAGCACTAGCTCTGCCGCCTCATTCACTTCGTTCAACGTTAAATTACTTGAGCCAGTTATTGATAGAAGAATTCCTCTTGCCCCATCGATTGGTGATTCAAGGAGAGGACTGGAAACTGCTTTCCTAGCAGCACTCGTTGCTCGTTGTTCTCCATTACCTTCACCTGTTCCCATTAGAGCGGAGCCAGCATCATTCATAATCATTTTTACGTCCGCAAAGTCAGTATTGATCAATCCTGGTGTCGTGATAAGTTCAGTTATCCCTCGCACACCGTCTAATAAGACTTCATCTGCTTTTGCGAAAGCTTCAACTACCGTCGTTTGTTCATCTGCAACCGAAAGTAGACGGTCGTTGGGAATCACGATCTGCGTGTCAACTTTTTCCCTAAGTCGTGTTATGCCTTGGTCTGCTTGAACTGCTCGTCTTCGACCTTCAAATCCGAATGGCCTTGTCACTACACCAATTGTTAAGGCACCTAATCCTTTTGCAATATCTGCGACAATAGGAGCGGCGCCAGTACCGGTGCCTCCACCTTCGCCTGCAGTGATAAATACCATGTCAGCTCCGGATAAGGCCTGTTCAATTTCTGGTCTATGGTCTTCAGCGGCTTGTCTGCCAATTTCAGGGTCAGAACCTGCACCAAGACCTCGAGTCAGTTCTCGACCAATGTCAATCTTTACCTCTGCATCAGAGAGAAGCAGTGCTTGCGCGTCTGTGTTAATTGCCAAGAACTCCGCACCGCGTAGTCCAGCATCAATCATTCTATTGACAGCGTTGACGCCACCGCCACCTACACCAACAACCTTTATTACGGCTAGATAATTATGTGGACTTTCCATATCGCACTCCTTGTGAGACTTATCTTTACTTCCTTGAACAGGTTAACTGTTCGTGGACCAATTTAATTTTCGCTTATGCGTTATTCGTTAATAAGAATCGTAGGAGCATTCGGATGAACGACACAACACTGGCTTGTCGGGGGTTCGAACATCAATATGAATCAACTCGGCTAAATCAACTTGTTCTAGAATAGTTGATACAGCGAGTATCTTTGACTCAAGCGCTTCATTGTCGCCGAATAGTATCTTTCCTTCGCCAAAGAGCATTAACTCAATTTCGTCACCAGCTGACACAGATGAGATATCCGCTAACAGAACAGGCGGAAGGTTTGCAGCTAACTCAATTGCGAATAACGCCTGTTCAGGAAGCCATTCCCCTACCTTCACATCATTGAAATTTCCTTCGACTATTGGGTATTCTAGACTAGAGGGTAATTCTGGAACTCTTTCAAGCACTCTTCCATCCACGTCGATCAGGAACCATTGACCTGAGTTTGAAAGAAGTACAGACGGTTTGCGAAGCGTCACTGACACGGTCACTTTGCCCCCGAACGAACGACTAACTTTTGCACCTTTAACACTTGGTATTTTTTTAACCCGCGCTGAGATAGCCTGTGTATCAACCTCAAGTAAAGGTTTAGACTTTGGGATATTTGCGACAGTTATTATCAACTCTTCTAACTTATTGTCACCGCCTACAACAACCACTTCATCCACGTCAAGAAGGGAGCTTTTAGATACCAATACTGCTGCTAATGCAAGAAGTACCAACAGCACCCCCATTAATAGTACCCGCAATCTCTTCCTTCCTTTAGCTCTAATTATTTCAATACGGCGTTCTTGTATTCGAGGGTCAATATCTACCATTAATCAAAACCAATCATTTCAGTTTCTGGTGTCAGTAGAATTCCAAATTTTGAATATACGGACTCTGAAACGAGCTCCATTAAATCCCTAATATCTTGGGCTTTGCCACCAACGTCAACCTGAATAAAGTTTGCATGCTTGGTCGATACTTCTGCACTACCGACCCTCATTCCTTTACATCCAGAATCTTCGATAAGCCTTCCAGCTGATGTATCCTTTGGGTTTGTAAATACTGATCCGGCATTCTGCCCACCTGGTTGGTTCTCCAATCTCCAACGTACGATTTCCCTGATTACTTCTGAAGATTCTTCAGGATTACCCTCTGATAGTTTTAGTACTGCGCTAATAACTAGCTGGTATCTAGATATTGAGGATTGCCGGTATCCGAATAGAAGGTCATTCAGGTTTAGGGTCTTCGTTAGACTAGTTCTCGTATCAAGCACGTCAACTGATTCAATACTAGCTTTCATGTCGGAACCATGGCCACCTGCATTCATTTTGACAGCGCCTCCTATAGTTCCCGGCACTCCAACAGCCCATTCAAATCCAGTAAGACCCTTCGAGGAAGTTGATCTAGCCACTACTGGAAGTTTCGCTGCCCCACCAACATGTGCATCCCCTTCAATGATCTTAACTTCTTCAAACCCAGAACCCAGCTTAATTATCAATCCTTCAAAACCATTGTCTGAGATTAGGAGATTAGAACCATTACCTACAACCGCTATCTCTATATCCTTTTGTCTGCAAATGTCCAAGGCATGGTCTAACTCTTTTTTGTTTCCAGCTTTGAAGAACAGAGAGCATCTACCGATAGTCCTATAAGTTGTCTGCAAACCTATTTCATAGTTGCAGATAGCCGCTTCGCTACGGAACTCGCGATTTATAAGCTGAGAAATTTCTGTCCATTTATCAACCATCTTCTAATGCTCCCATGAGCTGGTCTGCAATATTCGTAAGGTCCCCTGCTCCCAAAGTTAGACAAAGGTCTCCTTCAACAAGTAATTCCCGTAGAAGCATAATCAAGTCTTCGCGGTGCTCACAATACCGTACGTTCTTCGTAGGCGTCTTTGACGCCACTGCATCCGCAACTAATTTCCCAGTGATTCCTGGTATTGCCTTCTCTCCTGCAGAATATATGCCAGTAATAATGATTTCATCGGCATCTTTAAAGCAATTTGAAAAGGCAGGAGCTAAATCATTTGTTCTCGTAAAACGATGTGGTTGAAATACAGCGATAATCCTTTTCCATTTACCCTCTCTCGCAGCTTCCAATGCAGATTCCACTTCAGTTGGGAGATGCGCATAGTCATCGATAAAGGAAACCCCATTAATTTCACCTCGGTATTGAAATCTTCGGGCTACTCCAGCAAATTGTGAGATTCCCTTTTTGATCCTCTCTATACTTAGACCCAAATCAACGGTAACAGCCACTGCTACTGTTGCATTTAAGGCATTGTGGAAACCTGGACTAGCTAGATTAAAAGTGCCAATAACTTTCCCACCGCTCATTATCTCAAAGGAAGAAGAAAATCGCTTTCCTTTGTAGTTCCTGATTTGGTAATTATTGTCTAGTGCTTCGCCATACGTTCGAATATTCGGAAGATCTTTTAGATATTGAGTTTCAGGTGAGTCACCGTATAAATAAACTAATCCTTTAGTCTTTGTTGCGAATTCCCAGAAAGCGTCCTTAAGCTTCGAATCGTCTTTGTAATAAGCTAAGTGATCTGATTCTACACTTGTGATTATTGAAATATCCGAATCTAGCTCTAAGAAAGAACCGTCAGATTCATCACCTTCGACAACAAGAAGATCTGAAGTTTTATTCCAGAGCGCACCGCACCCTATCTCATTCAAGTCGCCGCCGATGAGAAACGAGGGTTCAGTGTCTGCTGCAGATAACAGCACAGACAGGATTGAGGAGGTAGTCGTTTTACCGTGTGTTCCAGCGACCACTATAGAGTTCTTCTTGGCTGTTATCGCAGCCATTATCTGCGCACGAGTCAGCACTGGAGTACCTGTTTCCAAAGCAGCAGAAACCTCTGGGTTTCCTTCAGGAATAGCTGTAGATTTAGTCAGAATTTTCGGGTTCGCGAAATTTGACTTGGAGTGCCCAATCGTGACTTTTATTCCCTTGCTCTTCAGCTGATCGAGCCCAGGGGAATATTTAAGGTCGCTTCCTGAAACATCATGACCCATATCGGCCAGAACATTTGCGATAGACCTCATCCCAGCTCCGCCAATTCCAACTATGTGAACGCTGGCCGGAGTATCTAAATCTATTCTAAAGTGTCCTCCTGACTCTGTCATTTGGCAACCTCGATGAGTAATGTAGCGATCTTTTCAGCGGCATTCTTTTCTGATTTAGGACGTCTTACTTTTGCCATCTTCATCAAGAGCTCCTCATTTAGAACAATACTCTTGATCTCTTCGGCGATTCGGCCACCCGTACAGTTCTCATCCGGGATAATCACTGCTCTACCATCCACCGCTAATGATTCAGCGTTTTTAGTTTGATGGTCTCCGGGCGCACCAGGCAAAGGTATAAGAATAGAGGGGAGTCCCAACATATTGATTTCAGCAGTAATTGAGCCTCCAGCACGCGAAACAATTAGATCAGCCGAATTAAGCACTATTGGCATTTGCTCCTCATACTCTACAGCTCTGTAATCAATCTTCATTTCGCTAGTCAGTTGTCCCATCTCTTTCCAGTCTCTGGTCCCGATTATGTGGTAGATGGTAAGATTTGGGATTTCCTCTAAATTAGGCAAAGCGTTCAGTATTGACTTATTTATTTTCAAAGAGCCTAACGAACCACCTGTAATAACTACTAATTTGTTTTCTGCTGGAATTCCAAGTTGGCTTCGATGCATAGGCTGATCGCTTAAGTTCAGATCAGTGACTTCCTTTCGTACTGGGTTTCCTGTATAGACGCTTCGGGACAATTTAGTATTCTCATATGAAACAGCTGATTTCTTTACCCATTTACTTATTAGTTTGTTGGCACTGCCAGGTACAGAATTCTGTTCATGCAGCACAACGGGTGTTCTAGTCAATAGCCCTGCAATTGATCCAGGCACTGCTGCAAAACCCCCTAAAGATAGTATGACTTTAGGTTTAGATTTTCTGATATATTGGAAAGCAAAGGCAGTTGACTTGAGCAGAAGAATTACTGCTTTAGTTGAGGATGAGATGCTCTTACGCTCCAACCCCTTCCCCTTCAATGGAGTGAACGGAAAATTAGCAGCAGTTAGTAACTTGTTGTCGATATCCCTATCGCTAGTGAAGAAATGAATCTCGGTTCTTTTTTTACCTCTAGAAACAAGAGCTTCTGCAACTGCTAAACCAGGATATAAATGTCCGGCAGTCCCGCCGCCAGCGATTACTGCAAAAGACTCGCTCATCTTTTCCTCGGTTGCCCTATATTGATCATTATCCCGATTGCCGCCATGCCTACCACAAGTGAGCTACCACCATACGATATGAACGGGAGTGGCAACCCTGTATTGGGCATTTGTCCAATTGTTACTCCGATATTGAC
>TARA_B100001778_G_scaffold126431_1_pt1 | contig 11774 bp, 19 predicted proteins | sample TARA_B100001778 | Tara Oceans TARA_B100001778 (sample SAMEA2623826) | marine metagenome | biome: marine biome (ENVO:00000447); feature: deep chlorophyll maximum layer (ENVO:xxxxxxxx); material: "saline water (ENVO:00002010), including plankton (ENVO:xxxxxxxx)" | depth 40 m
GCTTTTTGTCCTGCAGCTCTTGCGGCTTCTCCTATTTTAGGGTATTTTTTCACAGTGAAATACCCACCGATAAGTAATGTGAGTATCCAACCAACGAGAGATGCAATTACAAAATTCTTCTCACTTGATTTTACGTCACAATCTGGCTGACGCATTATATCCATTGCGATAGCGGCACCTGTAAGGCCCATACAGGCATAAACTACAGTAAATATACCACCTTGATTTGTTACAAGTTTTTGAAGTAGAAGTACACATGGTATTGTCAACGCTATCGCCATTGTATGAGAGAGAAATCCTTTAAGATTTTGGTATTTCTTGGAACCTTGGATTCCTGTACATCCATTATACACTTTTATACCTAACGCCGTAACTGCGACGTAAAATATACCAAGTATAATAGTTAAAGCAATTTGAGGGTATCCAATTTGAGTTTCAATTTTAGCATCTTTAAATTTATTGAATTTTTCAGAAATGGGAACAGTTGGTTGAGTAGGTTCATTAATATATCCAATGGGTTCAGACATGTTTACATATGGTTCAGAATTTATTTTTGGTGCAGGTGTAGGTTCATATGCAGGTTCAGGTTCACGTGGTGCAACCTGATCTACAATTGATTGACTTTGTTCCGCGAGAGCCTGACCCTTAGCTTGTGCCTTTTCCGCGAGAGCCTGACCCTTAGCTTGTGCCTTTTCCGCAAGAGCCTGACCCTTGGCCATTGTTGCCGCTGCCCTGGCTTTTGCATCTTTAGCTTTTGAAGCCGCTTTTTTTGCTGCCATAATAGCCTTCATGGTTATTTATATAATATTACATACATTTTATTTAGTTGTATATTTGTAAAGTTTTACATTGTAGTCTATTGAATTTATTATAATATATTCTTCAGTTTCTTCTACTATTTTACCAGCTTTACCTGTACTTTTACAATTTATAATTTCCGCTCTTATTATTTTTTCGTTTTCAAATTCTGGTAATTGAAAATGTATAAATGAACGAGCATGAATTTGATTTTTTATTTGTTGAGCCGTTTTTCTATAATCAATTTTACTATTAAAATTTACAGAGTTTAATGAATAATAAGATGAATTTTCAATGGGTTGTTTATAGGAAGTATAATTTCCTGATATTAAATTATTTATATTATTTACAAAAATAGAGAAACCAAAAGTTGTATAATTTTTATAAAGATCTAAAGCCACATCTGATGATGATATTGGGAATGTAATTTGATCTATTATATCACCTGTATCAATACCCTTGTCTATTTTATGTAAAGTAACACCAGATTCCTTTTCATTGAATAATATTGGTAAACATGATGTATACATACCCTTATATTGTGGTAATTTTGAAAAATGTATGTTATATAATTTATTTGTCGCAAATAAATTAGGGTTTATAATTTTATCAAATTCACATGATAAAAAAATACTATTTTCAATTGTATATGCATCTTTTAAATTAATTATTTCAATGTTATTATCTAAAGCTGTTTTTTTAAAAGAATGTTGCCAATTATCAATACCATCATCATTTTCATTTGGTAATGCTAAAATTTTGTTTTTATCACGTAAAAGTAAAACACCTTTTTCACGAAAAGAAAAAGCAACTTTCTCTTTCTCTTTTTTTATCAAATATTTTAATACATTACACGCTATATCATTTTTCCCAGCTACTATTATCGTTATGGCCATTTATTATATTAAAACAGTATTCTTTAATGTGTACATATATCATTAAATTTTTTATTTACTATTTCGAGACTCCTTGCTATATCTAATGGGTACCCTATACTATTACGATTAAAGAAGTGTTTTATATTTTCTTCAATTGCATCTGTTTTTTCTATATTACCGATATTTTCTATAAAAAATTCATTTATTGAAGACCATCTATATACTTCAGATTTACAATATAAACTTATATTGCGATACTTTTTTAAAGATGAATTACTAACTTCGATATTAAACGTTGTATTATTTTGACTTATTCCATTTATAAGAACAGATGTGTTTGTTGCGTAGATAATATCTATATTTTTTATATTATCTAAAGATTTCATTAGTAAAAATGTTAAAATTGATATAGGATGTATAGCTAAATCTGATACTATATTTACATCATTTGGTATCATAGAACCATCGTTTAACCATTTCATTTCAATATGTTTAATATCTTTATTGTTACCAAGTGTTTTTATAGAATTATGTTGAAGCCATGTAAAGTCACAATATAAAAAAACATCATCAGGTTTTTTTGCAAAAATATCTAACGTTTCATGTAATGTAGGGCATATAGGTTTTTCGACCCATATATCCTTAACACCTTTATTAAAAAGTTCAGTGAGTATAGTATGATGTGTATTTGCGGGTGATGTGACGAACCATCTACCATCTGTAAAATTTATTTCATCTATTGTTTTATAATCTGCGTACGTGTTATATGGATCTATAGTTATAATTTCGACGTTGAAATTTTTTTCAAGTTTACTTTTTATTATATTACCGAAATATCCTAAACCTATTATAACGCATGTCATTATTAAAGAATAAATAGATATATTCTTTAATAATGAAAGTTCCATTTAATGATTTAAAACGAATACATGAACCACTCAGATCCAAATTTCATGAAATTCTAGACGGGGTTTTGGATAATTCTTCATTTGTAGGTGATATTAATTTTGCTAAAGAATTTTCAAAGTATACTGGTTCTAAGTATAGTATTTCATGTAACAGTGGTACAGATGCACTTTACATCGCTATAAAATCATTAGACCTTAAACCTAAATCTAGAATAGCTGTACCAGCTATATCATATGCCGCTACAGCTATGGCTGTTGTTAATGCAGGTCATTTACCAATTTTCATAGATGTTGATAAAGAAACTGGTTTAATGTTAGTTGAAACAGTTGAAAATGTTGATTGTGTAATACCTGTACATTTATATGGTCAATGTGTCGATGTTTATAAATTATTACATCTTAATGTACCTATAATTGAAGATTGTGCACAAGCACATGGTGCTACGATACATGGAAAACATGTTGGCACTATAGGAACTATAGGATGTTTTTCAATGTATCCAGGTAAAAACTTGGGTGCGTTGGGTGATGCTGGTATATGTATTACAGATAATGAAATGTTATCAGTTAAGATGAAACAATATGCAAGTTTGGGAGCTCAAAAGGATAATAGGTATAATCATACAACGGATGGTATAAATAGTCGTATGGATGGTATTCAGGGTTTATTTTTAACTGAAAAACTTAAGCACTTGAATGAATGGACGAATGATAGAATTAATATAAGTGAAATATACAATTCAATTATCAATGAACATGATGGGTGTAAACACGTTAAACGAAGTACTGTAGGTAAAGATGTATATCACGTGTATTATACTTTACAGGATGATAGAGATGATTATATAGAATACATGAATAAAAATGGTATACAAACCGGGATACATTATCCAATATCTTTACCAGAATTGGAATGTTTTAAAGAGTACACCGGCGGTACCTTTTGTATAAATGCAAAAGAATTTTGTAAAAAATGTGTAAGTTTACCTCTTTTTCCTTACATGACAACAGATGAAATTAAGTTTACATTAGATTGTCATATAAATTATCTCCTTCGGGACTTTTAAAAACTTCTCCGTCCCAGCGATTGGATTGTTTTTCAATTGATTTAATATGCCATATAGCAATAGATGGATCGGCTTGTAAACAAATTCTTTTTTTATAACCAACTATAACTTCATGTAACTCGTTACCGTATTTAATTTCCGGTGTATTTGGGAAAACGCGACATATATAATCTGGCCAATTTATCCAATCGAGTTCATTTACAGTAAATGTACTTTTTTCCAACCATTCTTGTGTAAATCCGGGGTGAATATTTATACGTGGGATCATTATAAGGTCTGCACCGGAATCCTTAACAGCTGTTTTAATACCTTTGATTAGTTTTTCTTTTGGCATTTCATCGGGATCTATAATAAAAATATAATCACCCGAACATTTACTTAAATGAAAATTTCTATGTTCAGAAAAATTACCGTCAAAATCTCTTTCACATGTAACTACCTTATTTCCAAAATGTTTTATAACGTTTTTTACATTTTCTGTGACATGTTTGGTATCTATTAAAATATTAATTTCATCTTCATCATCCTTGACTTTTAGTAAAAAGGAAACGAGTGAAAATAAATCCTTTGATTCATTACATACAGTTATAGCGTATGACAATTTCATTATATTAAAGATACTACTATTATACTCTTTAATATGCTGGTACCTAAAACAATTCATAAAGTTATTATCACTGATAGTGGTACATTACCTAAATTACCGAGTGGTATTTCAAATGCAATCGAAAGTTTTTATAGATTAAATCCAGATTATAAAGTTAATCTATATTCACACGAAGATTGTGTTAAATATATAAAAGAGCATTATGATGATGATATACTAAATTTATACAATAAACTGAAACCATATGCATATAAATGTGATTTGATGAGTCAACTTATATTATATAATGAAGGTGGGTGGTATTCAAGTATGAGATCGGTATGTTTGGAACCCCTTGACGTGTTAAATCGTACAAATAAAGAGTATTATACAAGTGTTGACTGTCCTCCTAATCAAAACTGTATGTACAATGCTTTTATTGGTGCTGTACCTGGACATCCTATATCTAAGAAAATGATAGATATGTTAAAATGGAATATAGAACATAATCATTATGGCTGGGATTGTTTATATCCAACTGGTCCAGGTGCTTATATGGCAGGAGCTATAGATTATATTAGAGCAAATACACATAAATGTTTTATAGGTCAACATACTATAGAGGAAAATAACGTAGAATATGTAAGATTTGATAATAAACGGATTTTCAAATGTAAATATAATAACGCGAGGGGTGCGGATAATTCTGATATGGATGAGACTAATAATTACGGTGAAATGTGGTTAAATAGAGATATATACAACTTAAAAAAATAATATCACGATAAAGTATGCTCGAGAAAGAATTAGAACATATTGATGGGCTTAGCACGTTTAATACAGATAATATGGCGCAGCTCGAAGATATTCTAAAATATTGTCAAATGGGCCGAGATTGTGAAAAATCCGTTATGGATGAATACACATCTTGTGATAAAATTAGTAAAGAGGTAATAGTTTGGTATTCTCATAATAGAAAAGTATTGAAACAGATGAAAGATTGGACAGAACTTTATAAAGAGGAATTTATAGAATATGAAAAAAAGGTAAAAGAAGTTCAGAATAGAGTAAATAAATTAAAAAAGAGTGTAATTAGTAAATCTTGAGAATTTCTGCAACAGCAGGGTGTCGCAATATGTCATTATTTTCCATTGTGACATGTTCGATATAGTTTAGGTTTAAACCGTCTATTTTATTTACAAGGTCCGAGAGTCCACTTTTTTCACCCAAATCACTTTGTTTTAAATCACCCGTTATAACTAATTTCGTATTTTTACCCAGTCTCGTTAATAACATTTTCATTTGATTAGGTGTACTATTTTGCATTTCATCAGCAATTATATATGCGTTATCAAATGTTCTTCCTCTCATAAACCCCAATGGTTCTATATGTACATGGTGTTCGAGTTGTCCCCGCGTTAAATAATTTTCAAATACATCTATCATCGGTCTTGTCCATGGTTCCATTTTTCTTTCCATTTCACCTGGAAGGTATCCCATATCTTCGTCTGCACCTACTATTGGTCGTGTTAATACTAAACGATTAGTGTTTCTATTCATTAGATTTTCGGTTGCGAGTTGACACGCCAACATAGTTTTACCCGTACCTGCGGGTCCTGTTGCTATTATAATAGGTTTATGGGATTGTAATACCCTCATATATTTACATTGACCAGCTGTTTTGGGGAAGTTCATCTATTTAAAATAACTTAAGGTTTTTTTTCTTATGTATTTATATAATGGTTTATCGTAGCTTAAATAGCTTTACAGGTAGTTTATCCATTAATCGGGTGGGTAAAAGAAAAGGAATAATTACCAGATCTGAATCACCTAACTATGCGTATTCCGATCAGACTTTTGACGATGTTAATACGATGTTAGTAAAATATTTTACATTTAGATCTGTACAATACACAATAAGTCAAGTTTATGAGACGGATCCATCACTCATGAAATTGGAATTTAATTGGTTAGTTGATTTTGCAAACGAGAATAAACCAAGTTCGGGTGATCCCTTTATAGAAGCTTTGTATGAGGCAGGTAAACCTGAGCTTGCAAATAGAATAATGACAAATAGAGACGGGTTAATGAGGCAATGGATACATGAAATAACAAGCACAGGTGGGTTAGATGCAGGTATAGCAATGACTAAACATAATATGGATTTGTCTATAAAACAGTTGGATAAATCACTTAACCTGGCTGCAGAACCAAGTAGATCAATTGATGAGGTATAAAGTTTTGTTTGTTTAATATAGAATGTTAAGTAATAGTACGGTTAATAATTTGGATTTTTATTTTGTTAGTTTGAAAAAACATGGACATCCTATTATTATAGACCCTAATAATAAATTAAGATATGCATGTTTTCAGTCAAGAGAACCTGCTAAAAATTGTATAGAGTATATATCAGATTATCGATCTAAAACTGGAAAATGGCCTAAACTTGATTTATATAGACCTACTGTGGTTGAATATGATGCCAATGTAAAGAAAAGGACGCGTGATGAAATAAAAGAATACTTGACTATATCGCGTAAGAAATTTGAGGATATATATACTGCAGGGGCTAATACAGGAGTTTCATATTTTTATATACACAAATTTGATTACGAGGATGATTTTTCTAAAGTTTACATGAGAGGTCAGGTTATAGATGGGACGCCAGACCTTGTAATGTTTAGAAAAAGATTAGATTGTAGGTTAAAGATTGTATAAGTATATAATATAAATGTCATTTGTTAAAAAATTCGATCCAACTCGAGAAGAAGACGTTTTATGGTTACAAAAAATAGATGGAGCTATGACGAGAGCTTCAGATCAAGAAAAATATGGGAGTACTGATTTCATGAAAATTGTAAACGAAAATCCATATGGTATTACTATGAAAAATCCCATGGAATGGGCTGAATCACATTTTCAACTCTGTATGAAGTTTACACAAGCTGTTCTCAGAGGAGTAGCTTACATCCCTACTAAGAGGTCTACTAATTAAATGTGCGGATGATCTTGTTCTAGGATGTGTTTCTTTAGTCATTTTATGATATTCTTTGAGAGTGAAATTTTGAGGTTCGGAATTTTCATCCATGCGTATAAGTAATATTCTACCAAAAACAGACATATTTGTAAATGGACGAGGTAATCTATTTAAATTCATTTTCAAATCAAACATGGAAGATTCACATGTAACTATGACAACTGATTTTTCAGGCCATTGACCTAAAAATGTAGCCTTGCCTTTTAGAATTTTAAAAATTTCATTTTTTTCAGGTGATATATCCAAATCAATTTCATGGATATCGTTCTTTTCTTCATTTACTAAAACTGCAACTGTCATTCCTAGGATGTACAAATAAAAAAGTTGCTTTTAATAAATGAACAAAGCTGTTTTAACATTAATTGCTCTTGTTGTTGTGTATTTTATTCTTAAAGAGTCTGAGTTATACACCAACCTTGTATTAGATACAGAATGGAAAGAAACTCGTAATAAACCAATTACTACATCTGACCCATTTAACAAATGTTCTCCTGAATCATTTGCCGATTGTAAAAAAGTTAAAATGCCACACTTAAGTAGAGCATAATCAATAACAATAATATGTTATTATCACGGCAATATGCACTTGAAAAATATTCGGAATTGTTAGGGTTACCAAAGGAAGATAAAACATGTATAAATTTAGAAAAGTCTACATATAATTCGGCTATACGAAAAACAAATGATTTAGGTGATGTACCTGCAGCTGAAAATCGGTTTTTTGTAAATAGATACAAGCATACATTTCTCAGAATTAAACATAATTTAATATATTCGCCCACACTCAGGGAGCGTATTTTAAATGGTGACATCAAACCAAAAGGTGTTTTAGAATTATCACATCAAGGTTTATGGCCGGATGGGCCATATGCAAAATTATTGGAAAAGAATATACGTGAAAATATGAAAAAGGATTGGGTTACAAATATGATTAATGACCCTGATTATAAGGGTATGTTTAGGTGTAATCGTTGTAAATCATATAAGACAACTTTTTATCAAATGCAAACACGTAGTGCTGATGAACCAATGACAGTATTCGTTACATGTCATAATTGTAATTCTAGGTGGAAATCATGATTTTCATTGCATATTGTGTATCTGTTAAATCTGTATCCATATCACCTACTGATAGAATATAATTCAAACCCGATTTTCTTTTAATGTTACCTTTATTATGTGCGGGTGTTATGACAAGAACGTCATATGGTATACCATACTGATTAAGTTGAAACTTTGTAAATTCTACAGTTGCTGGAATTGAAGGTCTAGCTGTTATAATAATAATTTTATAACCTAAATATTTAGCATAATGTAATAATTTAATAATAGGAACATTTGCTTTCCCATTCGTAAAAATAAGAGTATCGTCTATATCAAACATAACTGCATCTTTTTCGCCAACCACTCTATTTTTAAGAATCTTATCCATTTAATATACTTTAAGAATTAAAAATATTAAAAATAAAATGGAAAGACAGATTATCGACGTTGATTTTGACGACGGGTATACATCCATAGCTAGAATATTAAAAGATGATTATAATGAGTATGAAATAGCACTACTCGAATATTATGGAGGAGGAGAATGGGATTTTGATACAGGTGAACCTGTTTCTATTAAAAAAGAATCTGTATCTGGATTTTATGATACAACGAATCTTGAAACTACTGGTTTATACGAAAAAAATATAAATGGTATGTACGCAGAAAAAAACGATTCTGACGATGATTTTGAATATGAACTAGATTCTTCAGACGAAGAACCTGATTCGGAGTCTGATATTAGTTTATGCGATGAAGAATTTTTATAATCGTGTATTATAAATGAACAATCAATACCTCTTACCAGCTTCTATAATATCTGTTATACTTCTTTATACCTTTGTGTATAATCCTAAAAAAAGTGAAAAATATTGTGGTTCATGTGGATTAAAGTAATAGTTATATATACAGGTAATGGATCCCTTTAAAAAGCGTGTTACAAAGAACGATAAAAAAGCTAAAAAAGGTTTATATACACAGAAGTATATTAGACTTAAACATAAGACGCTTAATATTAATAATAAAAAGGAAGATGGCTCCTTACAATCCACCGAACACACATTACAGCCAAATGGACGTGTCAATGTATGATGAAGAAGATTTATTTAAATTTATTGGTAAAAATGGAAAGAAGTTTTATTGGTTAACACGTTATTTAGAGTTATCATATATTTGGTATGATAAGGAACGTAAAGTTATTGAACTTTGGGGTCCTTTTGAATCTCTTCAGCATTTTTCAGCCCATCAAATTTTAGAATGTGAATTAGACCTAAGTTGTAATAAAATTTTAGTAAATTAATATAATAATATGACGAAATTGATACCCGGATCCTTTTTGTATAAAATTGTTTATGGGGGAGAGACTAAAGTACATTCCCGAAAACCATTTTATGTTCAAAACTCTGATGACTATGTACGACTTTTAAAAAAGAATTATGATTATTATGGTGTTCCATTTAAAAGACCGAATGTTGAAGAAATGCCACCATATAATAAAGTGGATGATACTATTGAAACACACGTTGAATATCTAGACCAAATTGTAGTTAAATTAAACGTGTTAAAATCTGGTAAAGTACGTGTAAAAATATTACCAAATATGGCCATTCTAAATGAAAAGTATTATTCAAAATATAAGGTTCCACCTATAAAGAGTATAACAAATGCTTTAAAAACAATGGGATATTCACAAAATTTTATAGAGTCTACATTACAAAAATATAAAAAACGTAATCAACTTATTGAAAAGAGATGGAAAATACTCGAGAAAAAATTTGATACACCTTCAACTTCGAGTAGAAATAAAAAGAAGAAAGTGAATAAGAAAGTCGAACCCGAACCCGAACATGAGTTGGATAATGAAGATGAAGACGAAGAATTAGAAAAGAAAGATGATGATGAACCTGAAGAAGATGAAGCAATTGAAATTGATGACGAAGGTGATGAAGAAGTTGTCGAAGATGATTATATTTCAGATGGAGGCGACGATTAAAACTTAAGTTAGACTTTTTTTTAATAAAAACATTTTACAAAATGAATATATTTTTTCTCTCAATGAAACCCGAAGAGATTGCTTATATGTATTGTGATCAACATGTAATCAAGATCTTACTCGAAATATGTCAAATGATGTATACGGCATGGTTTTACTCGGGTCAAACCGACTATGTAGAATCAAATGCACCTTATACCGTAAACGGAAAGCGACGAGGGTATCGTCCTTCACATAAAAAGCATCCTACAACATTATGGATATCATCAAGTATTGATAATTATAATTTTGCAGGTGAAATAGGAATGTGTCTTGCACTTGAGTATAAAAAGCGGTTCGGTAAAGTGCATGCATGTTCTAAACATATACTTTGGTTATACGAAAATAAACCTTCACATTTCGAACTTCGCGAAAGTGAATCTGCATATTACCCAATACATGGTTTTAAACCCGGGCTTACGCGAATACCAGCGTGTATGCCAGATAAATATAAAGTACAAAGTATTATTGAATCGTATAAATTATATTATACAGGTGAAAAAGAAGGTTTTGCGAGATATACTAGAGTTTAATTTAAATTTATATTATAACATGAATTGGAAACGGTTTCGAAGACGATTCAGTAAACGATTTAATGAAAAATGTAAAAAAGTAGCAAAATTTTTAAATAAACACGCTTTTTTCGTATTTTTATTCTCGTATTTAAGTATAATGGTGTCTTTATCAGTTGTAAATAGAATATTTAGTTCGCCACCCATTAAAATAGAAAAAAAACCCGAATATGAACATAGAATATATAGTGATTTTATTAGGGGTGTTAAGAAAAATGAAATATCAAAAGTTGAAGTAGATCCCAATAAGGATATCGTATATTTTGAAGAAAAGGATGGTGCAATCAGTACTTCGTATTACGTCCCATCAGAAGATTTTTGGAAAACTATGTCTGAAAGTCAGGTTGATTTTGATTTAATTAGAGTACCAAACGGTGGAAATATAAATGAATTCATAACTTTCATGTTTATCACTATAGGATTTTTTGCTATTTTTAGAATGATATTTGGCGCTAATGGTGGTGGTATAGGACAAAATCCATTTTCCATGATGAAAAAGGATATTGATGTAGAAAAACAGATACAGACACGTTTTGAAGATGTCCAGGGTATAGATAGTGCGAAGGATGAACTCGAAGAGATTGTTGATTTTCTTAGAGAACCCGAAAAGTATTTTGGAACGGGGGCTAAAATTCCTCGTGGCGCTTTATTAACGGGTTCACCTGGTACAGGTAAGACACTTTTGGCTAGAGCAATTGCAGGTGAATCATCTGTTCCATTTATACAATGTTCAGGGTCATCGTTTGTTGAAATGTTTGTTGGAGTTGGTGCAAAGAGAGTGCGAGACGTGTTTGAAATGGCACGCGAAAACCAACCATGTATAGTTTTTATAGATGAGATCGATGCAATTGG
>TARA_B100001778_G_scaffold146256_1_pt1 | contig 11739 bp, 8 predicted proteins | sample TARA_B100001778 | Tara Oceans TARA_B100001778 (sample SAMEA2623826) | marine metagenome | biome: marine biome (ENVO:00000447); feature: deep chlorophyll maximum layer (ENVO:xxxxxxxx); material: "saline water (ENVO:00002010), including plankton (ENVO:xxxxxxxx)" | depth 40 m
ATATTATCCATAATCCAGAATGATCTTCCCATTGTAGATAAAACAATATCATTTCTATGAATTTTAATATCAGTTATTGGAGTTACTGGTAAATTTTGTTGGAATGATTTCCAATTATTACCATCATCAAATGAAATAAACATTCCAAATTCTGTACCTGCAAAAAGTAGTCCTTCTCTTTTAGGATCTTCTCTTAGGACTCTTACTGGATAATCAGCTGGAATTCCTTCTGTTATAAGATCCCAAGAATTGCCATTATTATAAGTTCTGTATATATATGGTCTCCAATCACCTAATTGATACCTAAGTATAGTAACAAATGCCTTAGATGAGTTATGTGATGATGGTTCAACAGAATCAACTCTACCTCCTTTTATATTTTTATTAGGAGTAACATTTTTCCAGTTTTTACCTCCATCAGTAGTAAGATGTACAGGTCCGTCATTTGCGCCAACCCAAATCAAGCCTTTTTTTAATTGTGATTCTCTAACAGAGTATATAGTACTATAAAACTCTTCACCTGTTATGTCTCTTGTTATTGGTGAACCTGAAATAACTTGTTTATCTGATTCAAATGCTGTAAGATCAGGAGATATTGTCTCCCAAGTGACTCCGTCATCATTTGTTACATGAAGGAATTGTGATGCGTGGTAAACAACATCTGAATCATGCGGAGATACATGTATTGGTGACACTCTTTGAAATCTATATTTTAGATCTTTAGGATTATGTCCATACATATTGGATGCACCAACATAATATTGTTTTTCTTGGCCAGTTATTTTATTGTAAACACCAAACCTGCCTTTACAGTTTGAGTAGACAATATTTGGATTTCCAGGTTTTGGAACCGCAGGTCCTGTTTCGCATCCTCCTGTATTTGTAATATAAGCATTTGGTCCAGCCTGAAGCCCATAAGGAGGTAAACTAGGTACAGATACTGTTGAATAATTATCTTGCTGACCACCATATAACCAATATGGATACTGATCATCAACCTCCACTTGATATATCTCTGCAGTAGGTTGATTAAACTGAGTAGTCCATGTCTTTCCAGAATTAAAGGTAATATTAGCACCTCCATCATTTGACTGAATCCATACTGATGTATCATTTGGATTAATCCAAATATCATGATTATCACCATGAGGTGTAGAATAAGACTTCCATTTCTTTCCAGCATCTTTAGAAATCATAAATCTATTAGCACTGGAATATAAAATATCAGAATTTAGTGGGTTTGATTCTACATTCAAATAGTAGAAAGGTCTATTAACCAGCTCTTCCCTATTGTTCATATGTTCAAATGATTTCCCTCTATCTTCAGATTTATATAAACCACCCTTATCTGCAGATGCTTCAACCATTACAAATAACCTATCAGGATTCGATTTAGATACAGCAAAATCAATTTTTCCAATATACTTGCTATCAAAACCCAAATCAATTTTATTCCAAGTCTTACCAGCATCGACTGATTTATAAGCTCCTCCATTAGTTGAACCACTAATGATTGTCCAAGGTTTTCTCTCAGCTCTCCATGAGGCAGCATATAAAGTATTTGGGTCGTCAGGTGCAAACTCTACATCTACAATACCAATAGAGTCTGATAGGTAAAGTATTTTATCCCATGATTTACCTCTATCAATACTTTTATATAGTCCTCTCTCTTTATTATTCTTAAATGGTTGACCTATTGCAGCCACATATATAGTATTTGGATCATCTGGATGTATTTCTACTGCACCAATTTGACCAACATTTTCCAGTCCTATATGATCCCATGTTTTACCTGCATCCTCTGATCTATAAATTCCTTTTCCAACAATAATATTTGATCTTAAACCATCTGAACCTGTTCCTACATAAACTATGTTTGGATCTTTTTGATAAATATTAATAGCACCAATTGAAGGTGACTTAAAATAGCCATCCGAAACGTTATACCAGTTATTTCCAAAATCTGATGTTTTCCATACTCCTCCACCAGTAGTCCCCATATAAAACACATTTTTTTGAGATTCTACACCATGTACTGTAGTTACTCTCCCTCCTCTTGTTGGTCCTACATTTCTATATTTTAAATTTTTAATAATATCTTTAAGATTATTATCAGGTTTTATGAAGGAAGCATCAGAATCAAATGATATAAAGGAAATTAAAATGAGTTTTAATAAGTTTTTCATACTATTTAATTAATTGTTCATAAACTGCGTTTGTAATCATAATATCTTGTACTGCTACTCCAGTTAAGTCAGCAACTGTAATTTCATTATTATTTTTTCTTAATTTTTTTCCAGAATCGATAATCGAACCTATTTCGATTAGATCTTCTTTTTTTATAAGATTTCTATCAAGAGCTTTTTTAGTTTCCCCTCTTTCTAAGCATTGTGGAATACTATCAACTACTATAGAATCTGCTATATTTAAAATTCTTGGATCTAATTCCCTTTTATCTGGTGTATCAGAACCCATAGCAGTAATATGCGTACCTTCCTTAATATCATCTTTATAAATAAGTGATTCATTAGCATTTGTTGTAGTAACTATCAAATTAGAATTTTCACATAAATCTTTAGAGTTGCTTGAAGTTCTTATATTAAAACCATGATATTTCATGTCATCAATATACTTAGAAATTTTTTCTTTATTTCTTCCAAGAATAAAGACTTCTCTACAATCTGTAACTAATTTCAAGTACTCTAATTGCATCCTAGCTTGTATTCCAGTACCAACAATACCTATCCCATCTATTTGTTTTGGAGCTAAATATTTAGCACAAATAGCTCCTGCAATAGCTGTTCTAACATTAGTTAAATAACCTTCATCATGCAAAACACAATTTAAATAACCCGTTTTACTATCAAACATTACCATAACTCCATGACTTGATGATAAACCAACTTTATCATTCTCAGAAAATCCTGAAGCAATTTTAACAACATAATTATCTTGATTTTTTATATAACCATACTTTATATGAACATCTCCTGGTGGCTGATCAAATAATAACTCGCCTACAGGAGGAACAACTGAATTTCCTCTAGAGTATTCTACAAAACCTTTCTCAATTGATTCTAATAAATCAATATTTTTAAGAGTTTTTAAAATTTGTTCTTTTGTATAAAATTTAGAATTCATAATATCTTATTTAATGTATCTGAACCAATATTTCCACCACAAATTATAATTGCAACATTTTTATTTTCTATATATGACTTCATCTTTATAGCTGATGCTATAGCCACTGCTGCAGAGCCCTCTATAAGCATTTTATCTATATTCAATGCATTTTTAATTTGTAATGCAATCTCTTCCTCAGAAACAAGACAGTAATCGTCAATTAAATCTTTACACATATTAAAAGTAATTGATCCTTCTTCGACACCACCAGCAGAGCCATCCGAGAGAGTATCTTTTGATTCAGTATTAGTTATTTTACCTTCTTTTATTGAATTTATCATAATTGAAGAGTTAATTGGTGAGCACCCTATAACTTTGATATTAGGATTAATCGATTTAATATAAGAAGAAATACCTGATACCAAACCACCACCACCTACTGTTATAAAAACAATATCAATTTCACTGTTTTGTTCTAATATCTCTACTCCTATTGTGCCTTGCCCAGAAATAATATCATAATCATTATAAGGAGAAACAAATGTTAAATTATTTTCTTTAGATAAACGAATAGCCTCGTTTTCAGCATCAAGACAATCCTCTCCGAATTTTACAACTTTAGACCCATAAGACTCTATATTTTTAACTTTTGATTTCTTTACATTTTTTGGAACGTATATTGTTCCTATCATATTTTTTTTAGATAAAGCATAAGAAACTGCTGCACCATGATTTCCTGAAGATGCTGCCACTACTTTTTTTTCACTATTAATATTTAATATTTTATTTAAAGCTCCCCTAACCTTAAATGAACCTGTTTTTTGAAAGTTTTCTAATTTTAAATAAATATTTGAATTAGTCTCTTTTGATAATCTTTCTGAATGTTTTAATGCTGTCTTTTCTATATAATTTTTAATATTATTCAGTGATTTTTTTGATGATGGAATATCATAACTCATATCTATGAAAACTTTGATTTATTTGTCTTTTTCATCTTTTTAAATGGAATAAATAACAAATCATAAAACGAATCTATTTTCTTATCATTTATGTGTGTATCTATACCATAAACTAAAGACTTAGAATTATCCACATAAGAATAGGTCCCAAAAAGTCTATCCCATATAGAAAAAATATTACCATAATTTGTATCAGTGAATGGGAGTTTAAAGTGGTGGTGTACTTTATGCATATTAGGAGTAACCAATATATACGAAATAACTCTGTCAAGATTTTTAGGCAAACTAATATTTGCATGTGTAATATGAGCAAATAATACTGATATACTCTGATATAGCATAACCATTCCTATAGAGGCTCCAGAGATATAAACACCAAGAATTGTAAACAAAATCCTAAATACTGTTTCTCCCGGATGATGTCTAAGGCCTGTTGTAACATCAACATTTTTATCGCTATGATGAACTATATGGAATTTCCACATCCATGGAACTTTATGTTCAATAAAATGAACTAAATATGCTCCAATTAGATCAAGAATCAATAAAGAAATTATTACTTCAAAAACTAAAGGAAAATCAAATAAATGAATAACTCCAAACTGATTTTCATTAACTATTTCTGTGGATTTAAGTAATAAAAAAGCGAACCCAAAACCAATAATTGCAGTAGTTGTAGTAAATAATAAATTCAAAAAAGCATGAATACCTTTCTTATATTTAAATGAATAAAGAGGAATGATTCCCTCTAAAATCCAGAATAGGACAATTCCACCAAGTAAAATACCTGTTCTAAATATTAATGGAACATCAGCAAAAAAATCTATTATTTGACTCATGATAAAGACTTAATTACATTAAAGGTTCTATCTATTTCTGTTTTTTGATTATATATGTGAACAGAATGCCTCATTAACTCTTTTCCAACTGATCGAGGTTGGAGTCTCTCTTTATCCCATAGTATCTTTTGCAATTCAGGACCAGTCATTCCTTCAACTTTATATGTAGTTAAACCAGCACATAAATCTTCATTATGAGAAGATACTATTTCTACATTTCTTAACTTCTTTAAACCATCTCTTAGGTACTTACCTAATTCTTTAACTCTTCCAAACCACCTATCTTTACCTATCATATTAAAAAAATCAATAGAAGCATCTAAACCAATCCTTAAAGATGGGTTTCCAGTTCCAGATTGTTGAAGACTAAATCCTTTATCTTCTTTATTATCCCAATTATAACTAGAAAGTGTTGGCCAAATATTTGATGATATAGACTCATCCAAATAAAGAATACCATTTCCTGGTGGTGATAAAAGCCATTTATGAAGACTTGAATAGTAAGCATCACAGTTTAATTCTTTTAAATCTACATTTATTTGACCTACTGCTTGTGCACCATCTATAATAGTAAAAATATCATTTGATTTAGCAAAATCACATATTTCCTTCACTGGCATTACAGTACCATAAACAGAAATAATATGGGGTATAGCAATAACTTTTGTCTTTTTAGTAACTTGGTTAAGAATTGATTTAAGTATCTGTTCTTTATCATTCGCTGGAACTGGCATTTTTGCTTCTTTATAAACGACACCTTTTCTCTTAGCCAACTGCCTCCATGCAGCAAATCCACCACCATGTTCTTGATCTGTATTTATAACTTCATCACCTTTCTTAAAATCAAGACCATGTGCTACAAAATTCATTCCAAAAGTTGCATTTTGAATAAGAGATAATTCTTTAAAATTACAATTTAAAAGTTTTCCAAGTTTTTTTCTTATTGAAACATATGGGTCATATCCTGATAATAAGTTAGGGCCACCTCCTTTGTAGTCAGTTTTTGCTCCATTAATTGCATTATTTCTCATATCAGAAATGACTTTATTTAAAACATAATTTGACTGTACACCTAATGTCCCATTATTGAAATATGTATCATTTTTATCAGTGGGAAACATATCTCGAACTTCAGACCAGAACTCATTTTTATTAACATTTAAAAGGTGCTGCTTAATTTTTTTAAGTGACGTAAATGTTTCACTTTTAGATATAAGAGCTACTGAAGGTATTGTTGAAAGCCCTAATATTGATTTTTTTAAAAAATTTCTCCTGGATTTTGTCATTTCACCTTTAAATTTAACGTATATATATATTATTAAAAAAAATTAAGATTTATAAAGTTAAAATTTATAACCAATCATTATCCCTCCCCGATATGGTATAGATTGTGCACTATAATTAATTCCACTTCCTAACTCATATCTTGCACTACCAAGGTCTTTATCAAATCCTTCATAATCAGCTTTTGACCATCCTCCTCCAATAAAAAGATCTAATAACCAATTTTCTTTTACTTTCCATTGATAACCAATAGTTGCACCTGTAAACCATATGTACCCATATTGATATTGGTTATTTTTAGCATAAGAATTATTCTTTGATAATTTAAACATACCATACCCTACATGAACACCAGTGTAAAAACCATCGTTTTTATCTTTAAAATAATATCTAACCTCAGGGAATATTTGATTAAATACCCATGGCCTATCATTTATTGAATTCCAGAATGACATTGTTGCATCTAGTTGAAATGTAGCTTTGGGTGCAATTCCAACTTCTATACCAATGCTAGGAATTGCAAATAAAGCATAGGTACCATTCATTTTAATATATGTTTGAGAAAAAGAGTTAAAGAAAAATGAAAAAATAAAAATTTGTATTAAAAGGTTTCTTTTCATATCCAAACGTATAAAATTCTAATTAAAAAATAACCATCTTATTCCAAAATCTAAAACTCTTCTCTGACCTGGATAATATGGGGTAACAAAATATCCATCCAATTTTTCAAATTGATTAAAATGGTGCATTTTAAGAAAAACTCTTAGATTTTCAATTTTCATACTAAAATATATATTTGAAAGAAAGTAGCTTTTTAATTTAAAATGATTTTGAATATAAAATTGCTGAATATCTGGACTAAATGCATTTGCAAAATAAGATGATCTAAAATAAAGATTTGTTCCTAATTCAATAGGGATTTTTTTATCAAACCAAATATCTGAATAGTATAGCTTCCCAAAGTATTTAAACTTTGGTAATCTTAAAAAATCATTTACATTATTTCCCGCCAAATTTGTGTAAGAAAGTTTACTTTCTAAATGAAATAAGGATTTTAAAAAGTTAACATCAAAAGATAAACTAAAAGTATTTTTATAAATAGTATTTTGATTTTGTTTAGGAAGTCTTTTTTGATCAAAATACACATAATTTTTAATAGATGACAGTTTTATATCAGGGTAAAAATTTATAAAATCATTAGATAATTTTAATTTAAAATCTATCTGATTAATAAATTTTGAATTAAAATTTTCATTCCAAAAATTATGGTTGCCAGTGAAATAATTTTCAAGAATTGTTGGATCAAACAATCCACTAAAATAATTACCCTCAAAATACTTACTATTTATTTTTCCTGATAAATTGTAATTACCATTATCTTTAATAAATGCATCAATATTAAATAAAAATGAATTTTTATTAAATTCTATTTTTGAACCTAAAATATGTTCATTTGTTTTTGTTTTAAGAGACGTTATTAGATAGGAGTAAGATAAATCATATCGCTTCAAAAAAATATTATAATAAATAGATTTAAACTTTCCCTTTAATCCAATATTATTTTCAAATGTCTTAATATTAAATGTATCAAGTGTTTGAGTTGAATCAATTAAAATTTTGTCATAAAAATTTAAATTTTGAGATAAATTTTGATCTATATATTCGTTATTATAATTTAAATAATCAAACAAATAATAAATTTTTAAATTATCATTTAAAGAGTACTCATGATAAGTATGGAAATTTCTAAATTTATTGTGATTTTCAACATCGATTAAGTTTACTTTAGAATCTTGATATTGAAAAAAATTAATTGGTAAATCATCATTTTCTATAAACATTCCTCCTGTTTCGTATAAATTATGATTTAAATTAAAATATGAGGTTAAAAATTTATATTTATCATTTTTTGAATTATGATATACATATAAATCAAATGATGAAGATAAAACATTCCTATCTCCTTTGCTTTTAGTAGCACCAATTTGCTTATCTGAGGTTATCCTATGTACATCAAAACCAAGATTCCAATTTTTATTTATACTTCTTGAAAAAGAAAAATCAACTTTCGAACGACCTAATCCACCAAATATTAAATTCAAATCAATAAAAGGAGATTTTGTATCATAAAATTTTATTTTCTTATAATTCTCATAATACGGTGAATAGGCATTAAAGCCAGATAACGTTTTTATGTAATTAGGTTTAGTATATTCTAAATCAAATAATGCCGTTCCCAAAATTCCTAGATTTTGATATTTTACATTATATTTTTCTGTAATATCAAATAATTCAAAATTATATAGAGTAGTATCTAAATATTTAAATGAATAATCTTCATCAATTAAATTTGATTCTTGTAAAAACAAGGTGGTTTTGGCACTATAAACATTAAATGTTGAATCATCTAGAATTGTTCTTTTGTTATTTATTTCTTCTTCTTCTCCTGTATTTATAACCTCTCTAGACTTTTCTTGTCCATATAAAGAAAAATTTATTGAACATATAATTAAAACTATTGATAAGACTTTTCTCATTGGTTATTATATAAATTTAAATAAGAATCAATATTATCAAAAAACTCATTCTTTTTATCAATTAAACTTATTTGAATAGGTAATTTAAATATTGAGTATTTAGAAAGCTTCTTTCTATACATTTTAAACTTAGGCTCATCTTTTTCTGTAATGATTAAAGCAGTTCTCTCATTAAGAGAATTAACAATATTATCTATTTCTTTAACACTATATATGTGATGATCTGAAAATTTATAGTTTTTAATAATATTATAATTTGAATTCAAATATTGATCAAACAAGCTGGAATCAGAAATACTTGATACTGAAATAAAGTTCTTTATTTTATTTAATGAGGTGTTTTTTTCAAACAAAGGAACAAGATTTAAATATTTAATTTTTGAAAAATAAATTTTGTTTTCATTTTTAAAATATTTTATACTTTCAGAAATATGATTTTTAAAATCTAATAAATTATTATTATTTAAAACTTTAGAAAATACAAGCAAATCAGCTCTATTTATATTATTTCTTTTCTCTCTCAAAAAGCCATAAGGAAATAAATAATCATTAAAAAATGGCTTAGAAAACTTGGAATTAACAATATTATATGAAGATTTAATTTTTCTTTGTTGAAAACCATCATCTAAAATTATAAGGTTAGTTTTAGGATATTTTTTTTGTATTTTATTTATTGCATATACCCTATCTTCACAAACTACAACTATTAATTTTTCCTTAAATTTTAAATAAAACTGCATTGGCTCATCTCCAATAGATAGATAATCCTGAGTGCCATTTGCCTCTAAATATCCTTTAGAGTTCCTTTTATATCCTCTACTTAAGATAACTATATTATAATTTTTTTTAAGATAATAACTAGCTAAATATTCAACTAAGGGTGTTTTTCCAGTTCCTCCCATAGATATATTTCCAACAGAAATAACAGGTATTTCGAAATTTATGCTTGAAAAAATATTTTTTTCATATAAAAAATTTCTTAGACTTGTAAATAAGTCATAAATCAAAGAGGCAAGTAAAAGAAAAAACCCTGAACCAAATAAAAAAGAAAATATTTTTTTTGTGAAATTCATTTTTAATTTATGAAATTAAATAAAATTATCGAATGTTTAGAAAATTGGGCTCCACCAAGTCTACAAGAAGAATATGATAACTCTGGATTAATCATTGGAATTAAACAAAACGAAATAAAAGGCATTTTAGTTACCTTAGACTGCACAGAAGAAGTAATAGATGAAGCAATAAAAAAAAAATGTAATCTTATAATATCTCATCATCCCTTAATTTTTCGTCCAATTAAAAAAATTACCGGATCGAATTATGTTGAAAGATCTATTTTAAAAGCGATCAAGAATTCTATAGCAATTTATTCGATACACACTAATCTTGATAATATTATAACAGGCGTTAATAGTAAAATTGCAGACAAAATAGGATTAAAAAACATTGAAATTCTTAATAAAAAAAGTAATTTATTATCAAAAATTGAATTTTATGTACCTAAAGATTATAAAGAAAATACCTTAAAAAAATTATTTAAAATAGGTGCTGGTAAAATAGGAAATTATGATTCATGTAGTTTTCAAAGTGAAGGATTGGGCACATTTAGACCTGATAATAATGCATCTCCTTTCATTGGAAAAAGCAATAAATTTCAAAATTCTAATGAGGTTAAAGTTGAATTACTTTTTGAAAATCATCTCGAGAAAGAATTAATTAGTTGCTTAAAAAAATCTCATCCTTACGATGAAGTTGCATTTTATATAACTAAAATAAATAATAAAAGTAAATTGATCGGATCAGGTATTGTAGGAAATCTAAAAATTGACACCAGTAGTTTATTAAAAAAATTAAAAAAAGTTTTTAAATCTAAAGTAATCAAGCATACAATTTTAAATAAAAAAAATGTTAATAAAATAGCAATTTGTGGGGGATCAGGATCATTCTTAATTAATAAAGCTTTAGAAAATAATTCTGATGTATTTATTACTTCAGATTTAAAATATCATGACTTTTTTGAAGGGGATAGTAAGATGTTAATTATTGATATTGGACATTATGAAAGTGAACAATTTACAAAAGAATTAATTTTTGAATATTTAAATAAAAAATTAGTTAATATTGCAGTTCATTTATCGAAAATAAATTCAAATCCGATAAAATATTATTAGTATAAAATAATTTATAATATGGAAAGAGATGTTAGTAAGAAGCTTACGAATCTTTTAAAGCTACAAGAAATTGATTCAAAAATTTTTGATTTAAAAACTATTAGAGGTGCTTTACCACAAGAAGTTCAAGATTTAGAAGATGAACTAGAGGGTTATAATACAAGACTTGATAACCATAAAAATGAGTTAGGTACTATTAATCAAGACATTGATGATTTTAAAAATAAAATATCAGAAGCAAAAAAACTTATTAAAAAATATAAAGACCAGCAGTTAAATGTTAGAAATAATCGTGAATATGATGCTATATCAAAAGAAATTGAAGTTAATGAGTTGGATTTAAAAATTTTCAAAAAAAAGATTCTTGAAAAAGAAGAAAAAATAGAATCAACAAAAGATATTGAGAAAGTAACAAAGAAAAAAATTAAAGAAAAAAAGCTTGATCTAAATGAAAAAAAATCAGAATTAGATACAATTCTGAGTGAAAGTAAAGGCGATGAAGTAAAACTTAACAATGAAAAGTTAAAACGTTCAAAAAAAATTGAAAAAAATCTACTTCTATCATATACTAAACTAGTTGAAAGACAGAGAAATGGACTAGCAATCGTGAAAGTAAAAAGAGGTGCTTGTGGTGGTTGCTTCAATGTTGTACCTCCTCAAAGACAAACGGAAATAAAACAAAAATTAAAAATCATTTTGTGTGAATTTTGCGGAAGAATTCTTGCTGATGTTGAAGATGTTGTTGAAAAAGAAAAGCCAAAAAGAAAAGTTACTAGAAAAGCTAAAAAAACAACAGCTAAAAAAACAACAGCTAAAAAAACAACAG
>TARA_B100001778_G_scaffold100877_1_pt1 | contig 11737 bp, 10 predicted proteins | sample TARA_B100001778 | Tara Oceans TARA_B100001778 (sample SAMEA2623826) | marine metagenome | biome: marine biome (ENVO:00000447); feature: deep chlorophyll maximum layer (ENVO:xxxxxxxx); material: "saline water (ENVO:00002010), including plankton (ENVO:xxxxxxxx)" | depth 40 m
GTAGAGAGCATTGCAAACACCATTAACCCTCCAATATATTGAATGGGGACAAATGCAGAAAATACCAATGCGCCAAAACCCATATTAGATGCTGCATCTAAAACTATGGGGTATCCTACATCCTCAACAACCTCTTTGCTTACCTTTTCACTGCTCATTGATCGAGATAGTCTTCTGAATTGAGAGATATAGTGTATTGCAAAATCAACACCTACGCCAATGATAATTGAAGAAAGAATTGCGGTAACATGGCTAAGCTCAATTCCAAAAAATCCCATAAAGCCAAAATTTATTATCACTGCTGAAGTTAATGGGACTATTGCTAAAATACCCCAAAGCACTCTTTTAAAGAATAAGGATGCAAGTACGCCTATCACAAAAAGAGATGCAAATATGCTAATAAAGGATGAGCGCACTATTAAAATAACTAAATCTCTAAATACTACAATCATTCCCGTAACATCAATACTTACTTCATCATTAAAATTATTTTCTATATGATCATTAAGTTGATTGGTGTAGTTAAAAATTTGTTCAGTGGACATTACATCCGCGAAGGCCGTAATTAATCCCACATTATAATCGTAGTCTACCAGCTCTTCAAAATCTTCAGGATCTCCAGACATGGAATACATAGTAAAAAGGTTATTAATTTTTCCACGACTTTCTGGAATGGTTTCATAAAGGGGATCATCATCCATAACTGTTCGATGCATTTGCCTGACCACATCTGCAATAGAAAAGCTTGTAGATACTTGCTCATCTTCGACCATAAAAGATTGTAAAGTGGACATGTCTCTTAATGTAATAGGGTCTTTAATATCCCCCTCTACTCGTACTCGAATATCAACAGTGCCATTCATTTCATTGTCCATAAAATCCATACTATCGCGAATTTCTGTACCGGGTTTGAAAAAATTACGCATATTTACATCTACAGTTACTTTTGTCACGCCAATAAGTCCAACTGAAACAATTGCCAGACCTGTTCCAAGGACACGCTTGGGATGATTTATAACAGCGCTTCCAAGCTTATCAACCAATTTTTCAAAAAAACTAGGCTTTGTGAACGCTGAATGCTCAGGATTCCATTTTTTTAAGCTAATAACAGCAGGCAATAAAAGTGAGCTTAAAAACCATGCCCATATTATTCCAATTGATATAGATATTCCATATCCGATCAAGGGCTGTATTGGAGATGTGGTCATAATCAGAAATGCCGAAACGGTTGTTACGGTAGTTACAAAGATTGGTACTAACAATGAGTCCATAGTTGATGCCACCGCTCTTCTGGTATTTTTCTTGACGCGCATTTCTCTAAAAAATTTTGACACAATATGCACACCGTCGGAATTTGCAATAGTTAATAGAATAATTGGCATAGAAGTATTGGCAAGAGTAAACAGAAATTTATTTGAACCAGTGAGATAATAGATCCAACCCATTCCTCCAGCCATAGAAAACAAGGAAAGAACAATCACCATAAGTACCATTGCAACACCAGCAAGGCTTCTTAGATTTAGAAGTAAGGTAAATATCATTATTAGTAATCCATAACGCATTAAACTGAAGGCATCATTTCGTATAAGGCCCGGCATTATCCCGGATATGTATGCATTTCCACCGTAATGGATCTCATAACCCTTTAATATATCATTTGTTTTATCAACAACGACTTTTGAAAAAAGATCAAAAGTTTTATTGCCATATGGTTGTGCATATACTGCAAAATACTCTTCATCTCCACTAATAAACCTTTTTTTAATTGAAGGGTTTTTGTTAAGGTATTTTTGAATTTCTTCAAGTTGAATGCTAGTTAAATTGCGATCTGGTAAAAGATTATCTACCTCCATAAAATCATCTACGTTATCAATTCGGCTAATATTAGATAAGGAAGAAACTTCTTCAATTTGATTTTCCTCTTCAAGCGATTTAGTTAAATCCCACAAAGCAGCAAAACTGCTGGCCGTAAAAACAGATTCACCTTTTATCCCAAATGCAATATAAATTAGCTCCGTGCTGCCAAATTCGTCTTGAATATCATCCCATGAAATTTTTGAATCTAAGTCAGATGGTAAAAGCTTCATCATGTCATCATCAATCATAAAAAATAATCCACCCATTCCCATTATAATAGTAGCAAGTATAGAGAACAATATTGACCTAATGGGATTATCTAGGCTCTGCCTAATAAACCATGATCTTACTGGATGCGATGAATACTTTTGTTTTATTGTGTCGCTGGTCATTTTGAAAAGTTTTTTATAGAATTTTGTTTTGGTTCAAAAAAAGATTTTTTTAGAGCAAAAATTTAAAGTATTAGATAATCCACACCCAAAGGATTTTTATGATATTAAGTTAAGATTTCAATAACTTTAATAGTCAAAAATAAATGAAAAATCTATTCAAACAGCCCGTAGTAATTTTAGCAAACGGTGAATTCCCTAACCATGAAACACCTTTAGGTCTTTTATCCTTAGCAGGCACAGTAATTTGCGCAGATGGATCTGCTAATATTCTCAGATCCTTAAACTTAAAACCGCATATAATAATTGGAGATCTTGACTCTATAGCTAAGAAGCATTCATACGAAGGATTAATTGTAGATGATTCCAATCAAAGCAATACTGATCTTGAAAAAGCGATAGAATTCACTATGCTAAATTCCGTAAAGCAAGTAACCGTACTAGGGGCAGTAGGAAATCGCGACGATATGAGTTTTGTAAATATTCAGCTACTGTTTAAATATTTTGAAAAAATTGATATTAAAATAATTACTGATTACTTTTCAATTGAATGTATTATTGGCAAAAAGATTTTTAAATCTTTCTGTGGTCAAAGAGTATCTCTTGCTACTAATGATCATAGTTGTACAATTACCACTTCAAACTTAAAGTATAGTATTAGTGGCAAAATCGATCCTTCTGTAAGTCTAATTTCGAATGAATCTTTGGGAGATCGCTTCACCCTTTCAAGCTCTGAACCTTTGATCGTTTTTAGGGGCCATAATAATAAACTTTAATGCAATTATTTGTTCTCATTTCTTATTTAATTGTTGTAGTTGCTTTAGGGTTTTCAGGAAAAAAATCTCCCAAGCGACGTGATACTACTCATTATCTTTTAGCTGGAAGAAAATTAAGTCTCCCAGGATTTGTAGTTACCCTGGTATCAACATGGTACGGTGGAATAATAGGCATTGGAGAAAATACATATCTGTATGGTTTTCAAACTTGGACTATATTTGGATTGCCTTATTATATATTTGCTATAATCTTTGCATTTTTTGTAGCAGGTAAAATTAATAACCTATCAACTATCTCACTTCCTGACCAATTTTATCAACACTATGGAAAAGTACCTGGTGTGATTGGAGCTATTTATATTTTAATCTTATCAAGCCCAGCGCCTTATCTACTAAGTGTTGGCATCTTAGTAAATCATATTACAGGATTAAATTATGAAATATCGTTGATACTGATTACTTTGATCAGCGTTAGTTATATTTGGAATGGTGGCCTCAAAGCGGTAATTCGAACAGATATTTTTCAGTTTATTTTAATGTTTTTGGGGTTTGCATTACTTTTGTTTTTTAGTGCACACTTTTCTGATTTTTCTTTGGAAATTTTTAAAAAAATTCCATCAAATCACTTTCATCCTACTGGAGGTGCATCTGGTCAATATATAGCTGCATGGTTCTTTATTGCGCTTTGGACATTTGTTGATCCAGGTTTCTACCAAAGATGCGCTGCAGCAAAATCACCACGGACAGCTCGAAATGGAATTTTGCTATCTGTTTGCTTTTGGTTGGTTTTTGATATGTTAACACTTTTTTCTGGATTGTACGCCAGAGCCTTGATTTCAAATGGAAACCCTTCGTTAGCATATATACAGCTAGCCGAATTAGTGCTTCCTCAATTTGCTATCGGTATTTTTTTCATTGGTATATTATCCGTAATAATGTCAACAATAGATTCACTGACTTTTATAAGCGCAACTACATTTGGTAGAGACATTATGTGGAGAATACAAAAAACTCAAAATAATACAAATACTTCTGAAACTGAAGACACAGTGTCATTTGTCAAAAAAGGAATTTTAGTAACCATATTAATATCGTTAATGATAGCAATCAGCATTCCATCGGTTGTTCAAATTTGGTATACGTTAGGTTCTATAATCGTACCGGGGCTACTCCTTCCTTTCTTAATGGCTTTCTCAAATAAAAAATTAGATGTAATTACCATGATGGTTGCTCCATTAATCATTAGTATTTTGTGGATTATAAATAAAAATATTTTTGGAGTCTATCCACTAGGCTTAGAACCTTTCTATCCTGGTATATGTACCTCCATGTTAATTTGCGCATATAAATGGCTAAAGAAATAGAAAGAAAATTTTTAGTGAACCCGTCTAAGCTTCCAGCAGGGCGAAATGGTGATGAATATATGCAGGGATATCTTTCAATCACGGATACAGGCGTAACGCGAATTAGGGTTATAGGAGAACAAGGCTTTCTTACTATAAAATCCAAAACAATAGGTATAACTCGCGATGAATACGAATACGAAATTCCATTTAAAGATGCGGTCAGGCTTATTAAGCTAAGCCAGGGAGAGGTCATACATAAAACTAGAACAAAGATTGTCTTCGATGGGAAAAAATGGGAGATTGATGAGTTTCATGGAAAAAATAAAGGTCTATGGTTAGCTGAAATAGAGTTAGTTGATTCAAAGGAGTCTTTTTCAAAACCTGAATGGGTTTTAGATGACGTATCAAATGATAAAAAATATTTTAATTCAAACCTTAGCACGAAACCTTTTTGTTTATGGTAATAAAGAATTACTTAACCTATCTAATCCTTCTAGTTAGCGTTCAAGCTCAAAATGATTGGAATAAAGTACATGAATCGAGACGCTATTCCATTAGTGGAGTTGCTCAGTTTGAAAAGGGGTTTTTGGTTGTTCATGATAACAAAAAAAAGGATCAGCCAAGAATTAGTTATTTGGACAAGTCTCTTAATTTAAGAAAATTAATTTGGCCAGAACCAAAACTCCCATACGATTTAGAGGCGCTACATAAGGTACCTGAGTTTAGAAATAAATTTATTGCTATGGAAAGCACAGGCAAGGCCTATCTATTTTATGTTGACCCATTTGATTTTAGAATTGAAATTGTACAAACTTTTACGCTTCCAGGGATTTCAAATAAAATGAATCTTGAGGGCTTTGCAATTTTTAATTCTGCCCAAGGACAGATATTTCTTTATGGTGATAGGGGTTCAAATAAAAGAAACTCGACTTTAATTACCGCATTTTATGATCCATCAAATCATAATATATATGAGGTAAACAAGTTTGAAATAGAATTACCCATCCCAAAAAAATCTAAACGGAATATTGCAGATTTAACAATTGATATAAATGGTGGAGTTTGGACCTCTGCTACATCTGATCCTGGAAATAATGGGCCATTCAAAACCGCAATATATCAAATTGGACAAATGAATAATACTGGAACATTTGATTTTAATCATCCATCTCTTCTTAGCCCTTTAATGGTAATTGAAAACCAAAAAGTTGAAGCTATGATTTTTGATAAAGGCGATTTAATCTTAATGACTGATAATGAAAACTATGGCGCGACATATCTTCGAATAAAAGAGGCTTTTAATGAATAAGTATTTACTCTTAATTATTTTTACAATTCCAATTTTTTCTCAACATACATTGAATAGGTCGGAAAAAATAACCATTAAGCGAAAAATAAATAGTGTTGGTTTGTATAGCGATCTCGATTTTAGAACTACTGATAAAAGAGGCCTGTATTACAGGCATCTTGAATTAGGAGCAACGATTCCGCTAGGAAAAACGTGGTCAACATCCTTGCAATATAGAAGCATATATACCAACAATGGATCAACATGGAAACTAGAAAAAAGACCTAAGGCTCTTATACAAAAAACCCTCAAATCTAATAAATTAAAATGGGCAGTTCGTAGTTTACAGGAATACCGTATTAGAAAAGGAAAAGATGACGCATTGCGTAATAGAGTAAGAATAATGGCAAAATCTAATACAAATTGGAATGGACTCACTCCTTTTATGGGAAACGAGTTTTTTTATGATATGGAAAAAAACGAATACAATAAAAATTGGTTTGTTCTAGGTTTTGATCTTTCAAAAAAGAGTAATATAGCGCCAACTATTTACTATAAACATATATCTGACTATGTTGATGGTAAATGGATGTCCACGTACACTATGGTTTTTAAGTTTACTATTTAAATGAAAATTCTTATTTCTCATCTTCCTAAACATGATTGGTGGGGACATGGTACACCAATTTATAAGAATAACCCTGCAATGAAACAAGGTATGGTTCCTAATCAAGAATTGGTTGAGATTGAAATGTATATGATGACAAAACTTTTCAACAGACTTCCAGTAGAGGTAATTGAAGTTGATTTCCCAAGCTTTTTGGATCAACAAAACACCGAACAAAGAAAACATGATTTTGTGTTTGTGAGAGATCTTTTTATAAGCAACCAAGAAGGGAAAGTTATAATATCAAAATTCAGCGAAGAAGCAAGGCAAGTTGAAAGTGATATTATGGAAATCATGCTTGATTCGATGGGGTATAAAACTATACGAATACCTAACTCAAATGACGCCAAAGCTGAGGGCGGTGAATTTTATTATTGCTCAGGACCAAAGATTCTTTTTTCTGGGGCATGCAGAAACAACACTAAAGGCGCAGAATGGGTTGCCCAGGAATTTGATGTAAATGAATTAATAATTATGAAATCAGATGTTTTCCATCTTGATACGCTCTTTACCCCGGTTATTAACAAGAAAAATCAATTGGCCGCAATGATTGCTTGTACATCATTGATGGAAAATGAGTCAGCTGTTAACTTGAAAAATTTTGCAAAAAAATTATCTATAGAGCTAATTGAGGTAGATCCTGAGGATTCTATTGGAACGAATAATCAGTTGGGTGAATTTGCAGTTAATTGTTGCCCCTTGCCTGGATATCTAATCGGGCCCACAAGATTTAGATCTTTAAAAGTAAACAAAATGCTCAAGGAATTAGAAGTGATGCACATCACAATTCCTACGACTCAGTTTAGATTAAGTGGCGGATCAGTGCACTGCTTAACAAACGAATTATAAATTCTGCTTAGTTCTCCAGCGGTATATAAATAAAATAACAATTCCTGCTGCATTTGAAAACCACACGGCTGGATGGGACCAAGAAATACCGTCAATATAAAAATCAGTAAGTGGCCAGAATAATTTAACTGGAAATAATTCTTTTGTATGAAATGCAAAATCTAAAACTATATGAAATGGCCATGCGAGCATCGGCCAAACTAGTTCGGGCTTGACATAATATATTATTGAAACAAAAAAAAATGCAGTAACAAAGCTATGGGTAATATTATCCATAGCAAAGATCCATTGAGGAAAAGGCTCTAATTGAACTAAGCTTTCTAAGGTGGGTAGTCCGCTGTAATTAAGCTCACCATTTATTATTCGTATAAAAAATAAAACCCCAAAAGATAATAGGTCTGGCATTACTCCAAATAATATCGCTACCCATCGATATCTTCGATATCCAAACAGCCCACTACCCCACAAAGCATGACTTAAAGTATCCAATATATTTTAGCTCAAGAATTATTCCATATCAGTGGAATATTCTCCTAGAGTTGCAAGACTGTTTAGCTTCGCTCTTTTCATAAAAGCATTTTGGGCATTTTCAATATTATCATTTGAGCCTTGCCATGCTTTCAAAGCTGCTTGTTGTAATGCTCTTCCATAAGAGAAAGAAAGATTCCAGGGCTTATTTTCACCTAAAATTTGATTCATTGAATTTAAATGCGCTGTTGCATCTTCATCCGACTGTCCACCAGATAAAAATGCTATACCAGGAATAGCTGCAGGAACACTCCTTAAGAAACACTGTACTGTGGCTGACGCAACCTGATCTACTCCAGCTCTGTTATCGCCATCGTATCCCGATAAAACCATATTTGGCTTTAACACCATTTCTTCAAATTGCACACCTTGCTTATAGAGTTCAGCAAAAACAGTGTGCAATACTTCTTCAGTCACAACAAAACTATCTTCAATGTCATGAACTCCATCCATTAAAATTTCAGGCTCTACAATTGGCACGATATCATTTGATTGGCATAGTGCAGCATATCTGGCTAATGCATGCGCGTTAGCACTGATACAGTAATCACTTGGGTTCAATTCTGTTATATTAATTACTGCTCTCCATTTAGCAAATCTTGCTCCTAGCTTTCTATACTTGGCAAGTCTTTCGTCTAGACCATCTAGCCCCGATGTAATTTTTTCACCATCGGTTCCAGCTAAATTATACGCACCAGCATCAACTTTGATACCCGGAACAATCCCTTTAGAAGTCAAATATTGAGGATAAAGCGCCCCATCTTCAAGTGAGGATTGATGAAATGTTTCATCGTACATGATAACGCCACTAATATACTCTTGAATACCTTTTGAAGAAAAAAGTAGGTCACGATACGCGTTTCTTTTTTTATCTGTGCTTTCAGTATTTATCTGATCAAATCTCTTGCCGATAGTGCCTGTACTCTCATCTGCTGCAAGAATTCCCTTTCCTGGCGCGACCATTGCTTCAGCTACTTCATTCATATTGTTTAAATTTAGAGTCATATTTTTTCCTATTTTTTAATTTTTCTGTCCAATTTCAGTAAGGAGGGATGTAAACCATTTTTGATTTGTATCAAATGGCTTCCCGCCCTTAATTCTTTTAAAATCTATTAAGCTCATCTCATTATTATTGTCATCTAATCCTACAACGCCACTCATGCCATTCTTAGCACTAATAACAGCAAGTTCGCATGACAATTTAATCAAAGCTAAGTCTTTTTTGTTCGGCGAGGCACTTCTTGCAAAATACCCGCTTTTCTGAACTAAGGTTTTTTCTGCTAACAGATTTTTTGTAAAATGTTTAGCAAACCATCTACCAGGATTTAAAGCATCTAAGGCGACATGACCAAATGCATCTCTCTCGATCTTTCGACCAGTAGATTCTAGTTCCTTAACTATTGTTTCAGTACCTGCGCCTTCGCTTAAAAAAATATTTACGCAATCCTTCTTATTCATTATGTCAATTAATCGTTCGCATTCACTATCAAAATCTATAGGAATTTCTGGAATATAAACTGCGTCAATATCCCAACGTGCTCGATCTATAAGAACTTCCGGCAAAAAAATTTTGCCATCTAATCGCTTTCTATATTCTTTAGCGGTTTGTGCGGTTAACCAACCACAATTTCTACCCATGACCTCGTGTATAATTAATTGTCTAGAGCTTGTAGTGTTTTCATTGGATAGGTTATCGAAGAAAATTGCGCCTTGCTCCGCTGCGGTGTAAGCTCCCAGCGTTTGCGATATTGGAAATACATCATTATCAACCGTTTTGGGAAGACCTACCACAGTTAATTCGTAGTCATTTTCTTTAAGATAAAATGATAGCTCTGCAGCCATAGTATTGGTATCGTCACCTCCAATAGTATGAAGAATATCAATTTCATCTTTGATAAGTTGCTCCGCTGCAACTTTAAGTGGATTCTGGTCTTCTTTTACATATCCTTTTTGAACGCAGTTTTCAATATTAGTGAGTTTAACCCGGCTATTTCCAATTGGACTACCTCCGTAGTCATTAAAAATACCTGTTTTGTTCTTAACAGACTCCGGAAAAGAAATTTTTTGATTCGTTAAAAGACCTTTGTATCCATTTAAATAGCCTAAGAATTCAGCATCAGGTATGACTGAATTATAGGATTCAATTAAACCTCCTATAGATGCAGAAAGGCATGGCGCGATTCCACCCGCAGTTAAAAAAGCAATTTTCATAATCTAAACTCTAAAATGAAATTAATTAAACTTTTCTAAAATATTTACTAAATCTGCAACCCGATTTGAATAACCCCACTCATTGTCATACCAATTGACAGTTTTAATTAGTGTGCCATCAATTACCTTTGTAAATGGAGCATCGAAAATTGAAGAATGGGGATTTCCAATAATATCGGTGGAGACAACAGGAAGAGTCGAATACTCTACAACGCTTTTCATACTCTCTTCATTTGCTGCACTTTTTACAGTATTATTAATTTCGTCAATTGTTACACTTTTTTCTAATTTAAAAACGCTATCCACAACTGAACCATCAGGAACAGGTACGCGCATGGCAATTCCGTCAAGTTTTCCGTTTAACTCTGGAAGAACCTTTCCTACAGCTCGAGCAGCTCCAGTAGTAGTTGGGATTATATTTTCTGCAGCTGCCCTGCTTCTTCTCCAGTCAGAGTGAGGAACGTCAGCAAGGCGTTGATCATTTGTATATGCATGAATAGTGTTAATCACTCCGTGTTCAATCCCAAAACTATCATTGAGAATTTTTGCCATTGGTGCAAGACAGTTAGTAGTACAGCTTGCATTAGAAATTATTTTATGATCATCAGTTAGTCCATTATCATTAACTCCAATGACAAGTGTATAGTCAATTTCATCTTTAGCTGGTACGGTCAATATCACCCTTTTTGCTCCTGCTTTAATATGACCATCTAATTGTTTTTTTGTTCTAAATATTCCCGTAGACTCAATCACCACATCAACGCCCATTTCACCCCAAGGCAGTTGACTAGGCTCTCTTTCAGCTAGCATTTTAATATTATTAAACGATGTTTTAAGTATATCGCCATCAATTTCTACCGAATCTTTGAAGGGGCCCATCACAGTATCGTATTTAAGTAAATATGCCATCGCCTCGTTATCAGCAATATCGTTAATTGCTACGACATTAATTTTTTTTTGTGAATTAAGAATTCTAAAAACTGAGCGCCCTATCCTTCCGAAACCATTAATTGCAACATTCATCTTAACTCCTTTCTTTTTTTGAATAAGCTTCAACTAATTCAAGTATTCTATTTGCAAAGCCCCAACCGTTGTCGAACCATGCTACGGTTTTTAATAATTTTTCAGATGCTATCATTGTGGCTTTACTATCAAACAGCATTGTTTCCCCCCCACCGATAGCATCACTTGAAACTATTGGATCCTCCGTAAATCGAATGAGGCCTTTTAATTCATTCATACTTGCATGTTGAAATACTTTGTTTGCTTCATCAATTGATGGCATTCTTTTCATTTCAGTTGTCAAATCAACACAGGATCCATTGGCTACGGGTACATTCATAGCTATTCCTGAAATTTTGTCTTTAAATTTTGGCATTAATTGCGAAACATAATCTGGCGCCCAAGTTTCATTGGGAATAATATTTTCAACTGCCGATCTGCTTCTTCGCAAGTCTGATCGAACTGCGTCAGCTAATGGTTGATCTGATGTATAGGCATGAACAGTAGTCATCATTGCGCGATTAACCTCGAAGGACTCATCCAGAACTTTCATCATTAAAGCAAGCACTTGAGTAGTGGATGAGGTGGTGGAAATAATTTTATCGCTGTTATCTATCTGGTCTTCATTGATTCCCTGGATTACAATTCTATCGATGTCGTTCACTGGTGGCTTTGAGACCAAAACACGCCTTGCTCCAGAATCAATATGCATTTGTAATTCTTCTCGTTTTCTATAAGCTCCAGTCGAGTCAATTACGATGTCAACGTCAAAAGCATCCCATGGAATACTGCCAGGTGCAGCTCCAGGCAATAAGCGAGTCGAC
>TARA_B100001778_G_scaffold153755_1_pt1 | contig 11696 bp, 11 predicted proteins | sample TARA_B100001778 | Tara Oceans TARA_B100001778 (sample SAMEA2623826) | marine metagenome | biome: marine biome (ENVO:00000447); feature: deep chlorophyll maximum layer (ENVO:xxxxxxxx); material: "saline water (ENVO:00002010), including plankton (ENVO:xxxxxxxx)" | depth 40 m
CCACTACATCCTATTAAGAAAAAGGATTGCTTTGCCAGTTCTGGAAATTTTTCGCACCATGTTCTAGTAGTCCACATCAGTCTTTTGTTACCTCTTCCACCACCTGCAAGATTTACCGCAACATCCAAATTCATTAATTTGGCCAACTCTAATCCACAATGCGTATTCACATTGTCTTTTGGCCTGAAAGTTAAAAAAGAACAACCATTAATGAATAATTTGGAAACCGTCATACGATAATTATACATTAATTATACAGCTTATGCAAACGGTACAAAACATTCAGGACATAAAATTTTTTACAAATCAATGGGATATAATTGATAATTCATATGAATATAGTTTGCAATACCCAACTTATGGTTTTAAAAATACATTTTATACTTTGCCAACTTTTGTTGCTGACTTTCATAATTGCAGTGTGAATAGCCTACCATTGCTGGTGACTGAAGATAGGAAATTAATTACCAATCATGTATGGTCCTTGATCTCACGGTACAGGAACAAACCTCACAAGGTGCACAAAATATTTGCCGAATGGGGAGAAAAGGTAGACATAGAAATGCCTCCTATCACACAACAATTCAACACTCCGTGGAAATATGTTTGGTTGCCGATTGATGAATATAGTGCTGAGAATCCATGGCATATATGGATGGACGTCGTATCAAAATTTAGATTGATAGAAAAAAGATGGAGTACCAATTTTGAGAAATATATTTTTATATTGGCCAATCCAAGCAAATATTTTGATGCTGTGTGCAAAGAATTTTTTCCTGATTTACAGTATCAAGTGATACCTAAAGATGAAACATGGAGATTTGCCCACCTGCTGGTTCCTTCATTAAGTAATCATAGAGACGGCATATTGACGCCTCACATGCCTCCTTGGATAAGGCATCTTGCAAATTTAATCGTTGGGGAAGACATCAAGCCTAGTAGAAAAATTTTTATAACAAGGAAAGATGCAAAGAACAGAAATATAAAAAACCAAAACGAACTACTAATGGCACTGAAAGGCTGGGAGACAGTGACTTTAGAAAATTTATCTATCAAAGAACAGGTAAAAACCTTCGCAGAGGCAACGCACATAGTGAGTCCGCACGGCGCAGGACTAACAAATTTATTATGGTGTCGACCTAAAACTAAAGTTTATGAACTCACACATAAAGCATTTATTGGAAAAATAGTCTATCCATCTCTTTCTCATCACTTGGAATTGAAACATAATGTGATTCTGTGCGATACCGAAAAAATAGCAGGGCAAAAACCCAGAAATAAAAAACAGAAAGACATGGTTGATCTTAAAATTAATGTCAAAGATTTTATGTCTTTTATAGATTAATCTGCCAACACCGACAAATCAACTTGAACTTGAGGAAATATTTTTTTTAGTTTTGGCCAAATTTTCACATGTTTCTTGTGTTTTTTTCCACCGGCACAATGTAAAAAATACACTCTATTATAATCAAACTTCTCGCCGTTGTTTTTAAAGTTATACATTCTATACATATCTAGCAATGGCACATCACTTTTGACAATACATGCGTTAAGAAACATTCCGTCGTCGATCCTATCATCTTCAACATCATTATATTTGCTAATCCAAGGCAACATAAATTCAGTGTTGACCTTGTTCAAAATCATTACACCAGGTTGAACAAACCTTTTGCAAATTGTTTCACCAGTAAATTGTTCCGCCATGGGGTTGACCCTTTGGTTGAATTTTGCACCTTCTGGAGTAGCATCTCTAAATTTTGGATAATAGCAGGTTTTTAATTTGTTATCTATGGTTGGATAGTCCTCAAAAATATTCGGGGCATGAGGCATTGCAATTACATCGCTATCTACATACATTATCTGTTCATACTTGTCCCACCAACTTCTGTCTATCCACAGATCAAATCTTTCCCATGTTGGATGCTTAAATCCTAATTTTGGTTCAGTAATCCTGAGATAATCAATGTTGTGTTTGTCACAATACGTAATAAAACTGTTCCTACTATAGGTCTCCATCGGACTAGGTTTAAGATTATTAAACTTAGGTTGTGAATATTTTTGAACATCAATGTAGTATTGGATTACCAAATTTTTCTTCATGAACAATATTTATAGTGTCAAAGGACATGACTTAAATATTCAAAATGAAAATAAAAGTTATTACATCATACAAACCCGGCTGTTGGGAACAATATGGAAAAAAAGGTATTGAGGCAATGGCTGAACATTTGCCAAAAGAAATTGATTTAGTGGTGTATGCCGAAGAGCCAAAACCAAATTGCAATTATGAACGAATACAATGGATCGATCTCAACAATGCCGAACCTGAACTAGTAAAGTTCAAGACGAGACATAAAAATGATCCAGTTGCAAATGGAAAGCTAGGCAATGTCGAGGGTGGAGTACGAAGGCTTCCGGAACTACAAAAACTTGGAGGTTTGGATAAAAATAAAGAGTCTTTTTTATGGGACGCTGTGCGGTTTGCCAACAAAGTTTTTTGTGTAATAAATGGAGTACGTAATTCAGCTGATTATGATTATGTGGTTTGGCTGGATGCTGATACCAACATTTTCCGTCCTATGCCCTTAAATTTTTTGACGGAACTATTGCCACAAGATACAATGGTTACATATCTCGGCAGGGAAAATCCTAGTCTCAACGATGGTGGAAAATATCCTGAGTGTGGATTTGTTGGTTATAATTTAAAACATCCTGAGATCCAAAATTTTATTACGGAATGGGAAAGGTTATACACAGATGACACCGTATTCGAAATACTAGAATGGCATGACAGCTATGTATTTTGGCACCTTTCAAAAAAATTTAGAACAGAAAAACAAATTCTAGTAAATGATATTGGAAAATGGGTAGGTGTTAAAGGACATCATGTATTTGTGAATAGTGTGCTTGGACAATACATAGATCACATGAAGGGTGATAGAAAATTTAAAGGTAGCAGTTCAAAAAAAGATTTAAAAACTAACATTACCGATGTTGAATATTGGAAAAAAGTTCCATCCGTATAACAACACATAATTACAATAAATGAAAAAAATAGCGTTTGTTACAGGCATGACAGGACAAGATGGGCCTTATCTAGCCAAGCATCTATTACAAAACGAATACAAAGTTTATGGTTTGGTAAAAAGATACAGCAATCCAAATCTTAGCAATCTGAATTATCTTGGCATTGAAAATGAAGTGGAACTGATTACAGGTGACATTACAGATGATGCAAATATTAATCATCTAGTAAGGTCTATACGTCCAAATGAATTTTATAATTTAGCGGCACAAAGTTTTGTTGGTGCTAGTTGGGAACTAAACAAACAAACCACAGAAGTAAATGCAATGGGTGTGTTGAATGTTCTTAATGCTATTGTAAATCAAAATCCAACCACAAAATTTTACCAAGCCAGTACCAGTGAACTATATGGCAACGCAAACGTTGAAGGTGTGCAAGACGAAAACACACCGTTCCATCCTAGATCACCATACGGAGTTTCAAAATTATATGCCTATTGGATGACTGTTAACTTTAGAGAAAGTTATAGCATACATGCATCCAACGGAATATTGTTCAATCATGAATCGCCTATCAGAGGCAAAGAATTTGTAACACGTAAAATTACAGACGGAGTGGCAAAAATTAAATTAGGACTTGCTAAAAAATTAACACTTGGAAACTTGGACGCAAAAAGAGACTGGGGCTTTGCTGGTGACTTTGTTGAAGCCATGTACACAATGGTACAGCAAGAAGATCCTGGTGATTATGTGATTTGTACAGGGGTACAACACAGTATAAGAGAATTGCTTACACATGCCTTCGACACAGCAGGCATCAACGATTGGGAGAAATATGTCGAGTCTGATCCACGTTTCAAACGTCCAGCTGAAGTTCACGCATTACATGGATCGTATGCCAAGGCAAAAAAAACGCTAGGATGGGAACCTAAAACATCTTTCAAAGACATGGTTGCCTTGATGGTCACCGAAGATATAAAGAGACTATCACATGATATACGTTAGTGCGACCAATAGAAAATTAACTGAAAAATATGTTGATCACGCAGTGCAAGGATTGCCAGACGCAATCAAATTACAGCCTCTTGAAATAATCAATAAAAAGGACGCAAGTAAGGTTGTAATATTCGGAGTTTTACGAGGCACTCACCTCGTATATAAATGGGCACAAAAAAATAAAATAGATTTCTACTACATTGATCGTCCATACTGGGGAGAGACTAGAAATCATCCCTATTATGTAAAAATTGTTAAAAATAATCATTTAAAGAATTGGATCGAAAAAAGACCATATGATAGATTCGAAAAGTCATTTCCATGGCCAATCAAACCATGGAAAAAAAATGGAAAAAATATAATAGTGTGTCCGCCATCTAATGCAATGAAAGAATTTTTTCAAGTACACGATTGGTTAGATAAGACAATAGCAACATTAAAAGCCAATACCGATCGGCCAATTTTTGTTAAAAACAAAGGTTACAATCCTATAATTGGATACGATATAAATGGTGGCTACATGGTAACAGGCAAAGACAATCAAAAGCCGAGTGGGCCAATAGATTGGGAAAATGCCTATGCTGTTGTAACATACAATTCTAATATTACTTTGGAAGCAACAACTAAAGGCATTCCTTGTTTTACAGACGCCCACAATGCCTGTGCGCCAATTTCAGAAACAGATTTTACAAAAATAGAAACTCCTAAGTATGTTGATAGAGAACCTTTATACTATTCAATGGCCTATGGACAATTTACAGCAGAAGAAATGCAAAACGGTTTTGCTTGGAGCATATTAGATGAAAGTTGAAATTTTTAGAAGGACAGTAAAAGACAGACGTAGGGGAGCCAGTTGGGACTTACTTCAACACATGGCAGAAGGCATAAAGGCTTGTGGTGACGAGCCAATCATTGTCAATGAACACAAAACTGGTCCGTGGACAAAAGATGAGATGGAGCCCACTGCTCCTATAGGTTGTATGTTTGGATATGGCGGCACAAATCAAATGCATCACACAAAAGGACGTAGGAGAGATCTCGTGGAACGTGCAAAGAAGAAAGGTATCTACATTATTACATTTGATGGTGGCCTAATGAGTAGTTTTGGCAATGTGCATGGCCCCAATCATCATTGGCGGGTATCATTATATTCACCTATGAACAATGGCAACTTCCTATCCGACAACAGTCCAGCCGACAGATGGGAAATGATGAGATCTTTGTGGAAGGTAAGATATGAACCGTGGCGAACATCTAGAGCAGAAGATCCTATCATGTTTGTGTTACAACCGAGTGACAATTGGAGCATGAATGAATTAGATCCAATAGCTTGGTTCAAAGATGTTTATAATCAAATTAGACCATTAACAAAAAGAAAATTTATAGTAAGGCCGCATCCTAACCATGTGGTTGCAATAGAAAAACGCATTGGTGAATTTCCTGCTGACGTTGAAGTGCATATTGGACAAAAGTTTTTTCATGGAGATGAGAAAAAGCATTACAGATTCCACTTCCAAGAAGCAATAACTAATGTTCATGCTGTTATTACTAACAATTCTACTGCCAGTGTCGACAGTTGCATTCGTGGAATCCCTACCTTTGTTACCTCAGATCTTGCACTTTGTTGGCCTGTAGCTAATAAAGATCTCACAAAAATTGAAACTCCAGACAAACCCGATAGGACACAATGGGTATACGATTTAGGTTACAAACTTTGGAGTGAAAAAGAAATAAAAGACGGAACCGTGTTCCAACGTTTCAAAACAAAGTTAGGTTTATAATGTGTGGCATATATGGTATTACAGGGCACAACCCAACTTTAATAAACAATTACATAAAAAAGTGTAGTCATAGAGGACCAGATGGTAACAAAGTTTGGTGGGATCCAGCTTACAAACTTACCTTGGGACACAACTTACTTTCCATAATGAGTGACCCAAAACTATCAGTGCAACCGTGGAAAACTCCTGCAGGCAATTGGTTAATCTATAACGGAGAAATTTTTAATTATTATGAATTAAAACAGAAATACAAAGGCAAAGGTTTCAGCGGCATCACAGGTTGTGATACAGAACTACTTGCATGGGGATTGGATGAATATGGTTTAAGTTTCTTAGATGAAATAGATAGTATGCACTCATTTGCTTATTACAAAGTAAAACAAGACGAACTATGGCTATCGAGAGATCATGCCGGAATCAAACCATTGTACTACTCTGAAATAAAAGAAGGACTCATTTTCGGAAGTGAAATAAAAGGACTGTTGCCACATGTCAATAATTCAAATATTATAGATCCATTGGCATTTAGTAGCATGGCGCATGTAGGATTGAACCCCACTGCCAATACTTTTTTTTCCAATATTAAAAAATTATTATCTGGAGAGACGATCATCTATGATTTGAAGAACAAAATTATAAAAAATAAAAAAAGAAATATTATAATTCCACAAAATAATCATAATTTTGATGCTGAAGAATTTAGAGCAGTAACCAGAGAAAGCGTAAAATTATGTAGCATCGGCCGACGCAAAATTGGGATATTCCTTAGTGGCGGTTTGGATAGTGGTATGGTTGCATATGAATACAAACAACTCCACGGAACTGCAAACACATATACCAACAACATGGATCCAAACATAATATGGAGAGAAGATGATCACAACGATGACCACAATAAGGCTTTGAAACTAGCACAACAATTTGGTTTCAACCATAAAGTTGTAACCATGACTCCAAAAATATTGACAGACATGTGGGACGAAAGCATTTATTACATGGAACAACCTGTATATAATCCATCAATGGTAATGTATTACTACACAAACAAAATACTTTCAGAGGATGGTATTGTAGTAACTTTGGCCGGCGATATGGGAGATGAGGTTTTGGGCGGTTATCCTAAATATTGGAAACTTAGAAATAGGAATGTTGCCACATGGAATGGCTTGATAGAAGCGTGGATGAATAGAATCAAACGTCCAATCCAAGTAACAAACACTCCTATATCTCGGGAAGATCTTCAAAATCATTTTGAGAAAACTTTTCCACAGGAATTATTTGACACAAAAGATCCTGTTAATTCTTACATGGCATTGGATTGTGTTACACAGGTACCTGAAGAATTTTTTATCCGCAACGACACTTACGGCATGGCATTTAGTATGGAAGGACGTTTTCCGTTAGCCACAAAGAAATTTATGAAATACGCATTAAGTATTGGCTCTCATGAAAAGATTGGTATTCACAAAAACCAAACAAAATTATTAAGCAAGAAAGCATATAAAGATATTTTTCCAAATGACATTGTTAATAAACATAAAACAGGTTGGACAGCTCCCGTGAAAGGGTGGATCCAAGACGAAGATGTTGCAAAAAATTACTATCAAAAAAGAATGTTGCAAAACGATTGTCTTAAAACTATTGTTGTGAGGCAAAACGAAACAACAAAGTCTGCCATACCAGCATGGATATTACGTGACTGGGCAAATAAATTTGAAATGCAATATAAAATTAAATAGGAAATATGAAAATCAAAGTAGTTACATCTTATAAACCAGGTACGTGGAACGAATATGCCAAACGTGCAGTGGATAGTGTGCTACAACACTGGCCCGATGACACTGTTGTGGCTGTGTATCATGAGGGCCAAGAACAGGATGTTTTCCAACATGCCCGAATTGAATGGTATGACGTACACAAAGAACAACCAAATCTAGTAAAATTTAAAACAAAATATAAAACAGATCCGGTGGCAAATGGGGAAATAAATGAAATACCAAACGGAATACGTAGACCAGGACCGATGCCAAAAAAAGGATCATACCAATGGAATGCAGTAAGGTTTGCTAATAAGGTATTTTGCGTGACTCATGCTTTGAAACATTCTGCACAATATGATTACATTGTTTGGCTGGATGCTGATACCTTTACATTTAGGCAGATGCCTAAAGATTTTTTGGAGTCTTTGTTGCCAACTGAAACAATGATAACATATTTGGGAAGAGAAAATCCAGATCTCAATGATGGCGGTAGGGATCCAGAGTGTGGGTTCGTTGGTTACAATCTCAAACATCCTGAAATCAAAAATTATTGCCTAGACTGGGAGGACATGTACATCAATGAAACAGTATTTAAATTAACTTGGGGATGGACTGATTGTAGCACTTTATGGCATCTAGTCAAGATTTATCAAAAAAATAAAAATGTAAAATTTCACGATATAGGCTACGGAAAAAAAGTAAAAGGTAATCATGTCTTTATTAACAGTGAGTTAGGATTATACATGGATCACTTTAAGGGTAAGCGTAAACAACTTAAGAAAAGTGCAAAAAATGATTTTCGGCCTCAAGTTGTTGATGCAACAAAAAATTTAGCTGACTTAGAATATTGGAAAAAAATATAAATGAAAATTGAAATATGGCCAAAATTTGGTCCTTTAAATTCAAATAAAATTTTTGATTGTTTCATACAAAGTTTACGTGATAGTGGTGAACAACTTTTTGTTGATCAAAATGCAGAAGCTGATGTGGCGGTTATATGGTCTGTGCTTTGGCAAGGACGCATGAGAAACTATCAACGCATTTGGCAACAATATAGATCGGCAGGCAAACCTGTAATAGTGCTTGAGGTTGGTGGGCTAAGGCGTAATGAAAGTTTCAAGATTGGCATAAATGGAGTAAACGCAAAGGCAGATTTTGCCAATGAAACTTTTGATGATAAGAGATGGCCGCTGTTCAGACACACTTTAAAACCATGGAAAGATACAGGAAATAAAATTATTATACTAGGCCAACATCATACATCAGAACAATGGGCAGGTATGCCTAGCATGGATAAATGGTTTGAAAATCAGATACAAGAAATAAGGAAACATACAGATAAGGTTATCGAAATCAGACCACACCCACGTAATCCAATTGGATTAAATGTTAAAAAATATTCAAATGTAAGTATAAAATATCCTATAATGGACAAGGCCACAATCGATGATACTGATTTCAAAAAAACTCTTAACGACGCATGGGCAGTAGTAAATTATAGTTCAAATCCTGCAATGGAGGCGGTCATAAACGGCGTTCCGGTCTTTGTGTCCGAAGATAGTTTATGTCATGAAGTTGGAAACACATCTTTTGAGAATATCAATAATCCTACAAAGCCCGATAGACAGAATTGGGCATACAAGTTATCATACACAGAGTGGTTTGCTAATGAAATTGCAGAAGGCAAGCCATGGAGGAGAATTAAGAAGAGGTTGGAAGAAAAATATTTTAAATGAATAAAATACACCCAATAGCATGGAAACCTTACAAAGGTGAAACCGTTATTGTAAACACAATAATTCGTAAAGGCGAGAAAATATTTGAAAAAAAATTTTACGAAGATAGGGTAAAGGCGGAGCCCAAAGGTAATGCCTATATAATAGGAAACGGACCTTCAAGGCAAAACTTTGATCTTAATAAATTAAAAAGCTCAGGTCAAACTTATGGTTGCAATGCCCTATATAGAGATTTCTTGCCTGATTTTATTTTTAGTGTTGATACCAAAATGACTGTAAAGATGTGTGAGGATAAAGTAGGTCAAAGGACAATTCACTATGCACCTTCATTGCAAGTAAACAGACCATACAGTAAAGATATGATTCATCTTATACCAAACAATCCACATTGGATTTCCGGAAACGTGGCATTTTGGACTGCATGTGTACATGGTCACACAGACATATATCTAATAGGGTTTGATTTCAGAGAATACGGAAAGGACGAACTAAACAACATATACCAGGACACAGAAAATTATGGACCTCGTCATGGTGACACTATATTTGATGGTTGGCTAAAGCAATTCAGAGATCTTTTAAAAATGAGACCTTACTGCAAATTCACTATCGTGCATGATAATCCACCGGATTATCTCAATCATTTACAAACAGGAACTGATTTAGGAAATAGCAAGATTATAAGTTATAAGGAATTTGAGAAGGTGTTAACACCTAGTTAAGCCAAGGCCAGACATTTTAAATTTATTACGCCACGCAAAAAAGTTAGCATTGTGATTTGCATATGGATCTTTCACCCAAGTCATTTGATATAGATGTACCATTTCGTGTGCCAATGTTTCTATGAAATCTTTCCACTTTGGAAACTTACAATGTAATTCAATATAGAACTCAACATCTATATGATAAGGTATCCTACGCTGATCGAATTTTCCTTTTGGTGTTTTTCTGTTGTCCCAATTGGCAACACATCTACCCCAGTCTTTATGTAATTTTTTAATTTGTATTTCAACTATTGGTAATCTGCTGTTGAACAATGCTCTATTGATGTACCTGAACCATTGGTAGGCCTGTTGTCGTGTTGGTTTAAAACCTTTTGCGTTCTTGTATCTTGCCGCAGTGTTTTCCAACTTAACCTTAAGTTGTTTTTTTACATTTACCGCTTTGTTCTTTGCTTTTTTCATGGTTGACAGTTTTACCAGTTATGTTATACTATTAATAATTATCTAAAATACCATGACAGAAATGCACACAGATTTGCCAAAAACTATAAACGAAGCTATTAAAATATTAGCATATAATGAATATTTTTGGTATCACACGGCAAATCCCGTAAAAGGAAAGATCAACCCACATCATAAAGATCTACAAACTGTAAGATCACTTGCAGAGGCTCAATATGCTTGGACCGAAAAACAAGCAAAATTGGCAGTAGTAATATGCAAAAGATATCTGACAAAATTTCAAAAACACGGAATGGATATTACAAAGTTACTTGAACAGCCACAATATGAAAATCCGTTTAGGGTTATTAATTTTCAAAAAAGCATTGAAAAATTCATCGAAGATGATGTTGAAAAGATTGAGTTAAAATTTCCATACGATAAAAAACTGGTTCGCCTAGTCAAGCTAGTGAAAGATAACAGAGGACTTCCTTATGGTTGTGTGAAATACGATGGCGAATCAAAAAAATGGATATTTGATCAAACAGATGTAACAACATATTTCTTAACGTTAATTGCAATTAGATATGATTTCAAATTTGTAGACGAAACTTTGTTAGATGACTTTGACACAGTGAAGCAAGAGATAAAAGGATATAAGCAACCAACAGCAAAACTAATTGGTAATGAAATTGTTGTAGATAACGCATCCGATTCTTTACATGAATACTGGCAAACACATATTAAGGGAAAGAAGCCATTACAACAAGTTGACAAATTAAAAGAATTTGGAATTACAACCAAAGGAATAAAACTTCCGTCTTATAGTGAATTGGGTAGCAAAATAGCACACTCGGACTATGTTAAGAACTGGATAGATAGAAAAGCCTATACACGCGATCAAATTATATTAGGCCTTACAGAATTGGACGCATTTCCAATTATAATGCCAATATCGGGAGATCCATACACATATGAGGATTCGGAAGACTGGCGAAAATGGCTGGATGCCTTTGAGAGGCACGGTATTGAGGCACCAAATTTAGCATTTGGCTTTGAAATGAAGGAACCTGTAAAACCCGGAATGCAGGAAAATCCATTGAAGGAAAAATGGACAGAAAAAATGGCTGAAGAAAGTTTCTTGACATTACAAGAAGTTTATCAATTAGCTAAACAATTTAAGTATGTAGACGATAAAACAAAAGTTATTTTTGTTAGGAATAGAATACCAAGGAC
>TARA_B100001778_G_C18605136_1_pt1 | contig 11527 bp, 8 predicted proteins | sample TARA_B100001778 | Tara Oceans TARA_B100001778 (sample SAMEA2623826) | marine metagenome | biome: marine biome (ENVO:00000447); feature: deep chlorophyll maximum layer (ENVO:xxxxxxxx); material: "saline water (ENVO:00002010), including plankton (ENVO:xxxxxxxx)" | depth 40 m
ATAAAATATAATTAAAATCTACTTATTATTATATAAATCTATTTAATTAATAACAAAAAATAATATTATTGAAAGTATATAAAGATTAAAATTTATATTTAAATGATTGATTTTTATAAATCAATCATTTAGTTTATAATATATACATTTTTATAATATTATTCAATACAATAATCATAAAATATAATTAAAAAATCAACTAGTTATTATATGAATCTATTTTATTAACATTAGTTTATAATATATACATTTTTTTGTATTATTATTCAATATGATAATTATAAAAATATAATTAAAAATCTATAATCTACTAGTTATTATCTTTATATTATATGAATCTATCTTATTAATAAGAGATTTTATTAAAATATCTTGATTCATTAATCTTTTATTTAATAATACAATATCATCATTTGTTGCAAAATTACAATTATTTAATATTTTATAAAAATCATCATAATTTATATAATTATTTAATACATCATTTGTAACTATATTATAATTATCAATCATATCATTTATGTTATCTATTTTAAGACATTTATCAAAATCTGTTTGATATGCAAAATTACAATTTCCAATAATATTACTAGTTAAATATAATTCTAAATTAGGTAATCCATCGAGATCATTATAATTACTATATATTTTAGGAGGATCTTTGATATCTGAATAATAAATATTAATATTAGAAACAATTAATTTTTTATCATTGTTTCCAATTATTATATTATCATCAGTTTCAATAATAACATTGTTAATATTAATTATATGATTACTATTAAATTCTAAATTATGTCCTATTATAATAGGATTTTTTGAACATAATTCATCAAATAATAAAGTATTTTCAATATTATTATAATTATTATTACCAATTGATATTACATTACGTGGTATTACATCTAAAAAACTATCATTACCTAAAATTATACTATTGTTTATAAAATCATTACCGATCTTATTTCCAATTACAATGGAATTATTACCATATAAATTATATAAAGATCCAAAACCTATATTTTGATATCCAAAACATTGAATATCTTGACCATATAATATATTTTTACCTTTATCTATTTTATATTCAACAATTAAATTATTAAAATTTATTGCTAAAAAATAATTACTAATATTTTCAGTTTCATTATAAATATTTTCAGATAATTTATAAACAATTTTAAATTTATATAAAACTTCTATAAGATTATTATCTATTATTATTACATTATTTTCATTATATTTTAAAATACTGTTTTCATCATATATATAATCTTGATCATTTAAAATAATATGAAATTTATATTTTTTAAATTTTGCAATATTAAATTCTTCATACAATGATATAAATATATCAAAAGATATTTTAAAATTATTAATTCCTTCTTTAAATATATATTCTATACTATGCTCTTTATTTATCTCTTCAATACTAAATATTTGTTTAAACCAATAAGAATTATATAAAACTTCAAAATTATTAACAACTGGATAATATTCAATATTAAGATTTTCAATTGAATTACCAAATAATACTTTAAAATTATTAAAATTAGAATTTATATATTTATGATCTAATTGAATTACTTCAATACCATCATAAATATATATATTATTTTTAGGATGATTAATAACATTAAAAGTTTTTAATAATTCAGTTGGTTCATAAATATATTGTGTTGTATATTCAAATATATAATTATTAATTACATTAAAAACAATTGTATATACATTATTAATATCATAATTAAATCTATTAAGTGCTATTAATATTTTTATATTATCATTATCATTTGTAGAATTAATATAATCTTTACCAATTATATAACCATTTTCAATATTTTCATTTAATATAAAAATATTAGATTCTTCAATATTACAAAATCCATAATGAATTAATTCATTATATATATTTATTTTATTAAATGGATATATATCTATTATAATTTCATTTTCAATTATCTTTGTATCAATTTGTTTATCATAATCAATTACATCATCAATATAATTTATATTACAATAATTTATATATTCTAATAATAAAGAATTATTTGGATTTTTTATAATATTATTATCAACATAATATAAATCATTTATTAATGATGTTGATAATTCATTATTCTTATTAATTGTATAATTTTTTAATTTAATTTTAAAACTATTACTTATTTTAGTTTTATCTTCATTTAAAATACGAATACTTATTTCATCTTCAATATCTTTTACTATTATATATTGAAAATTAATAAAATTATCTGTAATTTTTATAATATTTGTATTAATTATACCATATTTTGGTGGTATATCAATATAAATATAATCACCAAATATATTATAATCACCAATATAAAATATATTACTTGAAAACATATACCATTCGGTATCTATATTTGTATCATATAAATCTATAATATTATTAATAATTATATCATTTTGATTAATATTGATACGATTACCATTTACAATTAAATGATCAATTGTTGTATTAAAATCAAAATGATCATTATCCCAAATTACATTACTTGATGTTAATATAAAATTATTAATATCAATTTGTTGATCATTTAATAGGATCACAGAATCATATTTATTTATATTTAATTCATTAAACCAATCAAAAGAAATATAATTACCATATATTTCTTTCGGTATAAAATTATTAATTATATTATCCCTTATAACTCTAATATTATAAAATTCTTTTGATAAATATAAATTATCTTTAATATTTATTACAATATAAACTATAAAATTATCTTCAATTACATTTAAATATTCCAAATATGGCTCAAGTATAATTGTTTCATTAAAATCATATAAATTTTTAGAAATGTGATTATATTTAGGTAATTCAGAAATATATATTTTAAAATTAGGTTTCATATCAATATATTCAAAATTAATATAATTAGTAGTAAAATTGGTATTAATAATTAAAGGTTCATTAAATTTATAAATATTATTTTCTAATACATTTTCAAAATTATATTCAATATCATAAATATATGTTGTATCATTTTCAAGTTTAATATTATTAAATGTATCAAGCTTAATATTTAATTGTTTATAATTTAAATTATTATTTAAAGATAATTCAATTGGATTGTGAGGTGAATTATAAATAAAATTATTATTAATAGGATTAACATTTAAATTAGATAATTTAAGACTATCAATAATATTATTATTTAATATAGGATCATAAATATTCAAATAATTAACAGCTTTTAAAATATTATAAGAAGATAATTTATTACCAATACCAATACTATGACTAGTATTAAAAATATTAGAATTACCTATTATTAATGGATTTTCACTAATAATATTATTATTACCTATAATTAGTGAATTATATTGATAAAAATCATAATTAATATTTGAATTACCCATATATATATTATTGATTGCACTTAATGTTTCATTTAAATTATTATTACCTACAATGGTATTATTAAAACATTCTATCAATTCATTACCAATATAAGATCCATAAATAATATTATTATTTATATTAGATTCAATATTATTAATACAATTAAATCCAATAATATTATTATTATTATTGTAAATTAATTTTTTACCTACTAATGATCCGATCATTATAGAATTATTATCTGATATTAATGTTTCATCACCACCAATTCCGTTATTAATTATATGAATAATATTAAAAGAACTTTCTATTAAATTAAATCCTTGACGATAACCTATGATAATACTATCATTAATATCAATGCAATTAAAAGCAGTATCTTTACCTAATATAATATTTCGTTCACCAGTAATATTCGTTCCTGCATCTTGTCCTATTTTAGTATTTTCTAATTCTTTAGTTACAAGATCTATTGCTTGATTATAAGTAAAACTAATCCTTTCTGTAGAAGACATATTATTTATTAGATTAGTATTGCTATTAGACTGAATAATAAAGCAGTATATTATTTATATAGGATTAACTTGTATATTAAATGGATTATTCTTTAAAGATGACAAAGTATTTTTATCTAATCTATTTTCATAAGAATTGAGTTGTGAGCTTTCTTTAGTAATACCATTAATATTACTATTTGGTGTAGTTTGATAAATTTTCTCAACATTATGTATTTTACGCGGTGCTAAACTTTCAACAATACTTTTATTTGCTTTCATATTTATTGTCCCATTATTAATTTTACTTAAACTACTTTGTCCCCCATTAGGTATATGTCCAGCATCAATTAACATTTTTTCACGGGTTCCATCTATTTCTGCATTATCTGTTGCTAAATGAGACATTTGTTCTTTAACATTTGTATTACCAGTTCCAATATATTGTTCATGTGTTGATTGTTTATTTGTATCTTTAGCAAAAGGATTGCTTGATAAATAACCACCAAATAAACCCTCTAATATACCACCCAAGAATCCTTCAGATTTATGTATAGTAGTCTCCTTTGTTGTTGTTTTAGCTACCAAATCAGTACTATATGATACTGTGCGATATACTACACCACCAATATTACGATAAACATCCTTTACACCTAATGTTTCATTTGTTGTAGTTCTTGCTTTATCTTGTATTTCTGTATAAGTTCCTTCCCCCGCTTTTACATTTAATTGTTGAGCATCATGTAATAATGTTTCTTTTGTAGTAGTTTTAGCATCATCTTGTAATGCAGTATATGTTCCATCTTCACCTTTAAGATTTAATTTTTCAGCATCATGAATAGTTGTTTCTTTTGTAGTAGTTTTAATATCATCTTGTAAAGCAGTATATGTTCCATCTTCTCCTTTAAGATTTAATTTTTCAGAATCATGAATTGTAGTTTCTTTAATTGTAGTTCTTGTAATATCATTAGGATCATGAACAGTAACTGCTTGTGGCATTTGTGGATTCATCATACCTTCTTGTCTAGGTGCATCTATCAAATATTCCTTAATACTATTTTTCATTGTATCAACTAAAGGATTTACAACTGCATTAACTAAACTAGTTAAATTTGTAACAACCGTTTTTGTTTCATAATTATTACGTTCATTATCATATACAACTACATTTGCTTTACCATAATCATCATTTGTATTTTGTAAATTAACAGTATCTTTAGCACCACCAGTATATTCAATATGTGCTAAAGGTGCGTTTGTTTCTTTAATATTTTGATTTCCTCTTTCTGTGGGTTTGCTGTAAGCTCCTGTAGTAACAAAAAAGTTTTCTTTATTTTGTTCAAAAGTTCTTTCTGGTAAATTTTTAACAACATTTTCTGTCATAGATCTTTTAGTAACATTATTCGTTTTTGGTCCTTGAAATGGTATTTTAAATGTCTTACTTGTTTGATCTGTTTTTGGTTTATTTGCTTGTAAATCAGGTGGAGCCGCATATTTTAAAGTATCAGATTGTTGAAAACCACCAACACCTGCAGATGAATATCCGCGATTTAATCCAGGACCAACACGTATTTGTTGTATAGGAAATTCATTATTTCTAGATAAAGGATCAACAACACGTGATTTTAAAAATTCATCATTATTTTGCATACCACGAGAACAAACTTGATCATTTATTGTTGGTTTAAATAAACAAGGAACTTCTTGTTTTTTCATATATAAAGAATCATTTCCACTCATACGATCAGTATAATTAGACATTCTTTCAACATCAACATTTTGTGTTACATTGCCCTTTAAAAAAGGAACCATATTGTTATGAGTGTAATCTTGACGGTCCATTTGCATTCCACTTAAATTATCATTTGTATCATCAATTTGTGAAAACATAGAAGCAAATGCAGGTCTAGGAACTATTCCGGTTTCCATAGGATTTTGTGCTTTATTATACATTTTAGTTCCACGTATTAATTCATCTCTTTTAACATCTGTATAATAGGTTGATGAGTACATATTATCTAAAGAAGACTGTTTAAACATAGTATTATTATTATTAAATAAAAATAATTATTAAAAAATGATACTCATTTTAATTTAAATTAAAATGACAGAACAACAAAATAATATTCATGAATTAAATCTTCAAATTAGAAACAAATATAATAAAAATATAGAATCATCTAGAAACAAATGAAATAGAATATTTTTTTAGTTAATTAAAATATTATACAAAAAAACTCTTAATACATAAGAAGAAAAATAATAAAATAACAACTTTATTTTTCTTTTTTTTGGTTGGTGTAATATATTAATCAATCTTCTTTAATTCACGAAAGATTTTTACCAAATTTGTTAGATTTTTATCAATTCTATTAACTTTTTCCTCCATATCTGTCTTTGATTTAATTCTAAAATATACAAAATATATCCAATTAATCATCAACAAAAATACTAAACTAATAATTATTAATATCATATAAATATTTGTATTATGACAATTAATCATCATTAAGTTATTCATATCATTAAATGTTGTAAGAGAACTCATTTTAATTTAAATGTCATAATGTTATCATTTTTAATTTATGAAAAAAATATAAATTAAATTGCAAGAATATTCAAATTTTATAGAAAAATTGTTTTTAAATAAAGTTAATATAATATATTTTATAAAAAATTTACAATAAAATTTATGATCTTAATTTTGCACCTATTCATACTGAAGATTGGAAATTAATTTGTAATAAAAGTTTAAGTCTTGATAAAGTTCAAGTAGCATCTTATGTTGGTGTTCATAAAGAATTTATAAATAATAATGTCTTAACTTTAATCGAATCTATATTACATAAATATGGTAAATTAAATAGTAATATGAAATTTGTTATCTTAAAGATTTTATGAAAGGATTATGAAAATATTTTAGTAATCCTGAATTATGTTATAAACATGGTATACGAAAATAATAACATATTTTAGAAAATTATAAATAAAAACTGTTGTAACAGATTTAAAAAAATGATGAAATTATTTTAAATTATTTCAATGTCGTCTGAAAATAAATGTTGCTATATTGCTGATATAATTGGAAAACACTCTCAATTATATGATACTACAATATTAAATGATATTAAAACAATTAATAATATAAAACAATTTATATATTATAATTTTCCTATTTATTTACAAGATAATCTTTTAATTAAAAATATAACTCAAAATACTAAACAACATATATGGTATAAAATATTAAATACAGAATTAATTCAACTTTACTTAATTAAACCAAAAATTCGAGCAAATAGTGAAAAGTTTTTACCCAAAAAAGAAAAATTTAATATTATATATTCAGCTATTAAAAAATCAAATAAAAATAATACTACTGTTGAATATGAATTACAAATATTTTATGATAATATTTCTGATGATTATATAAAAAATTTGGCATATTATATGGGATTAACTTCTTCTGTAATTTTTTGATTTTACATCCATAAAAAAACTATAACTAACACCATGATTAAATTAAAGGATTAAAACCAACACCATGATTAAAACCAACATTTTGCATATTTCTAAAATCCAATGGATGATTAGGATCTATTAACATATTACGTATTAAATGTATAATTCTTGCAATATATTCTCCTTCAATCATATCACGAATAGCATAATTTGATTGCAATATTGTTGCATTCGTAGATGCTACATTATGAAAGGCATCATCTAATAATCTGGTTATATTTTCTGAAAATGTATTCCAGTTTATTGCATTATAACTAAAATATATACGAATATATGCTCCATCATTTCTTCTAAATGTAAAATGAGGATAGTAATTTGCACCTATATTTAAATGACCACGATCAACTAAATTAACTGGATCTTGCATTCTTATAACAACCGAGTCATTTCGTTGAATACCTATATATGCTATTCTATTATTTGTTTGAAAATGATGTCTATTATTATCAATTATTCCATAACTATTTGCAACCTCATTAATTAAATTTAAGTTATTTACGTGTTGTTGATGATTTGGTCTTGGTATTGGTCCTCTAGGAATAGTGGTTGATGAAATAATAATATCATTATCATCATATCCGCCTATTTTTTTTGATTGTTTTGTTTTTGTTTTTGTTTTTGTTTTTATTTTTACTAGAATATTTATATCTTTTATTTTTGATTTTAATACTTGTTTTTTATTTAAATTCCATAATTTATCATAATAAATTATGTCTTCATTACTCATTTGAGTATTTAATTTTTTTATATTCTTTGTGTTATTATTACTTTTTTCTGTATTAACAGTAGAAACCTTTAATTTCCTATTATCAACAGTATCTTTTTCTGTATTAATAGTAGAAACCTTTAATTTTTTAGTATTAGTAGTACTTTTTTTAAGAGGCATTATTTTGATTTTATCAAATATTTTTTATTAAATATATAATAAAATTAAAATAATTGGATTCCATTAATTATATAACCTGTTGCAATCATATAATATATTATTAATTCTTTATTATTTTTATTCATATAATAACAATGATATTCAATTGTTTCACTTATATTATTGCTAATCATATTATTATAACAATAATTTAAAAAATTAGTTTTAAATTCTTTTGTTGCATATTTTAACATAATATTTTTTATATTTTGTTCATTAACATATTTTTTAGATAAATCTTTAATTAATTTATCATATACTTCTATTTCATCTATATTATTAACATATATTAAGTTTTCTGTTATAAAATAATCCATTTCATTACTTATTTTATCACTTATTTCATCATTAGGTAAAAAACTTAATAAATTATGAATATGAATATTTTTACATAATTCATATCGATTAGAACAACATACACACGCCATTTTGATTTAAATGTAAAAATGTTATCATTTTTTATTAAAAAATGATAAATATAAAAATTACATTATATATGACTACAATTGAAGCAACTTTTGATTACAAAACTACTATTTCTATCTCTTTTGATATAGATAATTACAATGAAGCAGAGATAATGAAAATCATTAAAGAAAAATTTAATATATTAAATAAATGTTATTCTGAAGATTTAGAAGAAACTATTGTTAAAGCAAATGCAATTGAAGATTTTGGTTGTGATTGTTATGTTTGTGTAACAGGTAGTAGTAAAACTTGTTCTAATAAATCTAAATAAATCTAAATAAATCTGAAATCTAAAAGTTTTTATTATTTAAAGTGAAACATCATTTAAATAATGAATTGGACTAGCTTTGATATCACCAATACCTTCATGTCCAAAGAATTCTACATCTAAATAAACTCTTGATTTTGTAGGATAATTAATTGAACCGCTATTTGGATGTGAAGAATTTAATTTCCAGGAAATTTCTAATCTACATTCATTAGCACCTACATTTATAACTTCCGGAGATGCATTAAAATCATAACAATCATTCGTTGTATCAAATGTATCACTTGATACAATATGTGATGGCATTTGTTTTGATGAATTTGGATAATCAAAACCAACCGCATTTTGTGGATTTACAAATATTTCGAATCTTCTATATGCCATACTACCATTATCTCCTGCAATATGTAATTTACAACTCATTCTAAAAGTAAAAGTTCCATCTGGTGTAGTTTCATTAATATCTGAAATAGTGCTTCCATCAACATAGGATACATTTGTAGTATCAAAACTAAAAGTATATCCAGTTTTATAAAAATCGGTAGCAATATTAGCAACCGGATGAGGATATAATTGATTACCAAGTTGAAAGAAAATATGATTAGTATGATTTTGTTTTATATATAAAACATCTCTAAGTGCAATACCTTTTGAACGAATAGTATCACCTTGTCCATTAAGTTCAGAACCTTTAGTCCAAACATCAAATTTATATTTAGGAACATCAGTACCAATACCAATATCACCTTCTTTCTTAATAATAAATGGAGTTGTATCTGTATCAGTATCTTCAATTAAAAGAAGATCATCATAATTTGGTCCTACTATATCAGGATCATTACGATTAATATGTAACCATGCTTTTAAATTTTCACTCTTAAGAACACCCATACCAACACGACCTATTTCATCAACTCTAAAAGGCGTTCTATCTTGATTTTCTTGAGTAAAAAACTCTACTAAATTGTATCCACCTCCTGATACTAAATTATCTTGAATAACTGTTAAAGCTGTTTTTGTTCCTGTATTATGAATATGGAATGCAGATGTCTCCTCTGTTACTGTATTTGTAACTACATTCATATTACTACCTTCAGAATATTGAACAAAATTACCATAAACAGTTACAAGACCACCCGCTTTACCAATATAAACATTTGAACCATTAATAGTTGCATTGTCTAAATCAGTACCACCAATTGTAATACTACTATTTGTTTCATCAACTTCAATATAAGTATTTAAACTATTTTCATTAATTCTAAAATTATCTGTTTCCAATTTAATTGTTGCAGAACCATTTATATTAATATTTTCTGCTGAATTATTTATTGTATGAGTATTCGTAATATCACCTAAATCTATTTGTGCTTTTGAATTAGTTACATTTTTCTCTAATTTAAAAAAAGCACCATCACTTTCACTATTTAATTCATATAAATCAGTTGTTATATCTATTTTAGTATTTGCAATTATTTTCATATCTGCACCATAAATATTAGTAGCAACTGTAGTTGTTTCATCACCAATATTAAGGGTTTCACTATATAAAGTAGCTATAGATCCAGTAACATTCTCACCTAATGTTATAGTTTTACCATTTAATTTTGTTATACTTTCTTGACCTGCTGTCACTATATTTGTATTTATACCTTTCATTGTTACATATGAATTATCTTCCGCTAAATTAAAATTACTACCATATATACTTGTTACACTTGTTTGACCACTTGATCCTATACTTGTATCAATACCATTTATAACAATACTCGATACATCTACTTCACCTATTGTTACATTTGAACCATTTATTGTTGTAATAGCATTTAAACCAGTAGTTGCAAAAGTATTATTAACACCTTTTACAATTACAGTAGAACTGGCTTCAGCTATATTAACCGTTTTGCCATAAATATTAGTTTGTGTACCTGTTTTATTATTTTCTGCAATATTTACATTTTTACCATTTATAGTAGTTACACTATTTGTTAAATTATTTGTAGCAATTGTAGTATTTGTTCCTTTAACATTTATAGTTGATATTTCTTCACCAATCATAATATTGCAACCATATAAATTTATGATAGATTCATTTCCATTTTCTGCAATATCAATCGTTTTACCTTTAAGATTAATATCATCTGCACTTTCACCAATATTAAGTATTCCTCCAGCTATAGCAGGGGTATAATATGTAAAATCTTCATCTGTTTTGTGTGATTTGATATTTTGAACTCGCATTGTATCGCCTGATATACCACCTACAATTCTTAATAATGAATCAACAGAACTATCATTTAAACTTTTATAAACTGCTACTTGATCTAATGCTATAACAAGATCTTTATTATCATTATTAATATTAATAACATCATTAACTGAATATAATGTTGTTGCAGCCATCTTTTTAATTTAATATAAGATTATTTTAATTATCATTTATCCTAAATATATTCTTAAATATTTTTTTTATT
>TARA_B100001778_G_scaffold334916_1_pt1 | contig 11472 bp, 11 predicted proteins | sample TARA_B100001778 | Tara Oceans TARA_B100001778 (sample SAMEA2623826) | marine metagenome | biome: marine biome (ENVO:00000447); feature: deep chlorophyll maximum layer (ENVO:xxxxxxxx); material: "saline water (ENVO:00002010), including plankton (ENVO:xxxxxxxx)" | depth 40 m
AAAATAGTTCGAATGTTAAAAAGGCATCTATTTTAGATGCCTTTTTTTGTTTGTGTGGTTTTAATAATAGCAACTAATTTCTCTGCGATTTTATCTTCATTAAATTCAGATTCTGCAAGTTCTCTTGCATTTTTGCCAAGCTCAATTTTTTTATTTCTATCACTGGCTAATTTTAAAATTCTATTTGCAAGTTCTTTTCCATTGTTCTTGACAAGTTCAATGTTTTTATTTTCCGTGAAAATTTCTTTAATCGCTGGAGAATCCATTGTTATGATAGGTTTTCCCATTGCTGCATAATGGTAAATTTTATTTGGAACCACTAATTTTGCTTTTATGGTATCTCCAAAAATCCCAAGACAAATATCAAATCCTGCAATTTTTGCAGGCAGTTCATTGTAGTCGACCCAGCCTTCAAAATGAATGTTTTTAAGATTTAATTCAGCAACTAATTTTTGCATTTTTTCATATTCATATCCTGTGCCAATTAGATGAAAATAAACCGAATTATTTTCCTTTAAAATATTAGCTGCTTCAATAATGAATTTAGTTCCTTGTAAGGGAATGAATCCTCCATAAAAACCAATTATCAGAGGATGATTAGGTTCCTTTAAAATAGGTTTAAATTTGGATGTGTCCGCCCCAACAGGTAGTATGTGAATTTTTTTGAGAGGAATACCAAATGTTTTGTGGTAGTATCTTTTGTGTTGTTCTGTATCTGCGATGAGTATATCGGCAGCATTAAAAGGTATTTTATCTTTCAAATAATTCCTAAATGCTCTAGGAGATCGTTTTTTTACATTTTTATAGTCAAAAACCTTTGTTAAATAGTTAGATATTAGAGGGTCAAAAACAACAGGTTTTGTTGCTTGTTTTTTAATAAATCGGACAAATTTGTGGGAAAATGAAGGGCAGTAAATAACATCGCATTGCTCATTAAGATGGGTGAATTTTTCTCGGCTAAAATCTTTTTTTTTATTGAATTTATATTCAATGATTTTAACATCATTTCGTTTTTTTAAACCTTCTAAAATTATTTTGTCTCTATTGTACTCTCCTGTAAATTTTCCAGCAAATAAAATAATCATATTAAAGTCAATTAAACGTTTCTGTTTGATGCTTAAAAATTAAGGTTTTGACTTAAGCAAATTACAAATGGTTAAACTGAGGTTCATAAAAGCTATTTTTCCGTTTGCATTTCTCCAAATAGCAGTATGGGTATGTTCGAAAATATCAATAATTTCAAGAATGTTTCCGCCATGTATGAATTTTGCAAAATTCTCATTAAAAAGTTCTTCTTTTTGGTTTAGCCTGTTCATTTCAGGAGTAACATAGTTATAAACCATACACTCTCTGAATATTCTTAACCCATATTCCAAAAAGTTTTTTTGGGCAATTCGTCCTAGTTTATCAATTTCATTAATCCATTTTTCAATTTTTAGAAAATCGGCAGCATAACAAATACGCATCCATTTTTGAAAAACATCAATAAATTGTTCATCGCTTTCAGGTGTGTTTACCAATTCCAATGCTTTTGAAAAGTTTCCATTAGCTGTTATAGAAAGAGATTTGGCCAAGTTTTCCGGAATACCTTCTTTTTTAATTAGTCCTTGTATAATTTCATGATCACTTAATCTTTTCGTTTTTACGATTTGAACTCTTGAAATTATAGTCGTTAAAAGTTGATCGGTATTATGCCCAACAAGTAAGAAAATAGAGTTTGGATTGGGTTCTTCTAACACCTTTAAAATTTTATTAGAGCATTCAATGTTCATATTCTCCGGCCACCAAATAATTATGACTTTAAATTTAGCTTCAAAGTTTTTTAAAGACATTGTTTTAATAATGTCTTGACTATCCAGAATGTTTAGTTTAGATAATTTTTCTCCTGCACCAATGTGATTCATCCAATCATTTAAAGTGAAATATTCTTTTTGATTTATAAATTCGACCCAAGGCTTAATGAGTTTTCTACTGGACGGCTTATCTTTCACTTCACTTCCAACAGCTGTTGGATAAAAAAAGTGTAAATCTGGGTGTTGTTTGTTTTTGTATTTAATGCAACTAGAGCATTTGCCACAAGAATCAGAAGCATCTGTATTATCGCAGTTGATGTATTGGGCATAAGCTAACGCTAATTGAAAATTGCCACTCCCTTCTACTCCTAAAAACAATTGCGCATGACTTATTCTATTGTTTTTTACACCTTTAATTAGCTGGAGCTTTGTGTCTTTATGTCCGATTACGTCTTTGAATAACATGTGTTATCAAAGATAAAGTTTCCAGTTAATTAATTAGCTGTATTTATAGTATATCTAAATAGATATTTGGTAGAATATTTCATGTTTAGTATTTTTTATTTAAGTTAAATTGTCAATCATAAGTTATTCCCAAACAGATTCTTTAAATTTGATTAATAACCTTTAGGTATTTATTTTTAAAACAAACATTTTAACCAATATGAGTAGTGTAAAAGAGTACGATTTTTCAGGAAAAAAAGCCATTGTTAGAGTTGATTTTAACGTGCCTTTAGATGATGATTTGAATGTGAGTGATGATACAAGAATTAGAGCTGCAGTTCCTACAATAAAAACTATTTTAGAGAAAGGAGGAAGTGCAATTTTAATGTCTCATCTTGGTAGACCAAAGAACGGTCCTGAAGATAAATTTTCTCTTAAACATATTGTATCAACTATTTCTGAAAACTTAGGCCTTGAAGTTAAATTTGTGTCGGATTGTATTGGTGCAGATGTTGAAAATGCTTCGGCTAATTTGAAAGCAGGCGAAGTACTTTTACTAGAAAACCTAAGATTTTATAAGGAAGAGACTGCTGGTGATGAAGAATTTGCTGAGCAATTGTCAAAACTTGCTGATTGTTATGTTAATGATGCTTTTGGAACTGCACATAGAGCGCATGCGTCTACAACTATAATAGCTAAGTTTTTCCCAAATGATAAAATGTTTGGATTATTACTGGCAGGAGAGTTGGAAAGTATTGATAAGGCAATTAAATCTGGAAAAGGACCATTAACAGCTATTATGGGAGGATCAAAAGTGTCTTCAAAAATTCAAATTATAACGCAAATGTTGGATAAGGTTGATAATTTAATTATTGGAGGCGGAATGGGATATACTTTTTCAAAAGCAAAAGGGGGTAAAATAGGAAATTCAATTGTAGAAGATGATTTTTTAGATACTGCGCTTGATGTATTAAAACAAGCCGAAGAAAAAGGAGTTAATATTTATTTGCCTGTTGATTCAATAGTAGCTGACAATTTTTCTAATGATGCCAATACTCAGGTGGCTATTGCAGGACATATTCCTGATGGTTGGGAAGGATTAGATTGTGGGCCGGAGTCCAGAAAGATTTTTGGTAACGTAATTGAAAAATCAGGAACAGTTTTGTGGAATGGCCCTGTAGGTGTATTTGAATTAGATGCTTTTGGTGAAGGAACAAAAGCAATTGCTAATTCAGTTGTTCAGGCTACAAAAAATGGTGCTTTTACTTTAATTGGAGGAGGGGATTCTGTTGCCGCAATAAATAAATATGGATTAGCAGATGAGGTTTCCTATATCTCTACAGGAGGAGGTGCACTATTAGAACTTTTGGAAGGAAAAGTGCTTCCAGGTGTTGATGCAATATTGAATTAAATCATTAAATAAATACACATAAAATTAGCTCTGATTTCAGAGCTTTTTTTTTGAGTTAATTTAGGTTTTTTTTAATATCTCTTAAACAAATTCTTTATAAGGAACTAGGTTTGCTGCTAAGCGAGTAATAAATGTCATTTTAGAAAATTTTGTTTCGTTAACAGCAGACTTCAAGTACTTGATTCTTATTTTATAAAAATTTTGAACTGCCTTGAGTTGATTTTCACTTAAGGGTTCATCATACATTTCCTGTATTATGAGGTCGTTTATGGTAGTGAAATTAAGATTGCACTTCTTTTTATATTTTTCCACCAAACCTTCTAAATTTTTCATAGGGTGTAATCAACACTTAAATAAGTCATTAAATGTAGAAAAATATTACGGTTAAACACGTATTTTGTATACGTTTAATTATCTAGTAATTATAGCCCTATATATTCAGTTGTTGAAACTTTTATTTTTTTAGAAACCCCAAGTGCTCCAGCATGCACATATCCTTCTAATTCTAGTTTTAATTTGCCGCCTTTTGAGGCCATAGAAACTATGGATAGTAATCCTCCACCTAGTATATTTTTAAGTTTAGATTCGATACCAATTTCGAGAACACCATCGCTTTTTTTGGGTATTTTCACTGGTTTTGTCATTTCAAATTTACCCAAGTTAATACCATTTACTTTTACGTGCACTTCTCCTCCTTTGGCCTTGATGGCAAACCAGTTAGGGTTTTCTAGTTTAACTCCCAAGTTTAGTTTAATTCCATTTTTAAAAGACATTTCCTCGATCTTATGGCTTGATATTCCTTTGAATTCAAGGTCTTTAAAAGCCAAACAACTTTCAAGAGAAACAATGATTAATAAAAAAGTAAAGTATCTAAAAAAAATGATCATAATATTTAAACGAAAAAAGACTCTATATTATTGATTTAAAATTGATTTAATATTTGGTTTAAAGTAATTAGGGCCTTTTAAAACTTTTCCATCTTCTCTGTAAATGGGTTTTCCATCTTCTCCTAATTTACTCATGTTACTTCTTTGTATTTCTTCAAATACCTCAACAATTTTATGTTGCATACCATGTTTCATAATTGTACCAAAAAGGATATACATCAAATCGCCTAAGGCATCAGCTACCTCAACCATATCACCGTTTTTAGCAGCATCAATATACTCCTCGTTTTCTTCTTTTAGTAAATCAAAACGAAGTTGGATGTCTTTTTGTGAAAGTTGAGTAGTGGGTTTATAGTTGTTTGAAATCCCAAAGGAATCGTGAAACTTTTCTACACAGCTAATCAAAGTGTGAATATCTTTTATTTCGTCCATAATTTTTTATTTACCAAATTTCATTTCTTTTAAATTTTCAGGAAGATTTTTCCAGCTGTAAAATACACCAATATCTTCACCTTCTCTCCAAATAGGTAAATCTGGGTGCAATACAAATTCAAAAACGCGATCGGTATTTTCAACATCAAAAATATTTTCTTCCTTAATCAGTGCTTTTTCAATAACAACTAGAAATGATTCTTCATCACCAATAAGTTCAATAATCCTGCAGTTTTTCATCGCTACCGTTGCTGTTTCATGATCATCTTTGTCGTAAAGCGGCAGATTGAAATCTCCGGTTTCATCCTTGATGGTAACAATATCAAACGGTAATTCCTCTTCAAACTCCCATTCAGCTGCATGAATATTAAAATTTACTGTCATAGCATTGATTTTAAGCAAATATAAGAACTCATATAGCCCGAAAAAACATTGTGAATAGATTGTGGAAAGATTCCTTAATTTTAATGGTTTTTTTAACGTCTATAACAAAATAACTCCCAATTATATTTTTAACTTATTGAAAGGTATTCCCGTAAAGTTTTTTCAGCAGTTACCGATTTTGAAAATTTCTTTAAAACTTCTTGTTGTTCTGCAATTATTTTGGATTTATTGAAACTTCCATTTAAAATTCTTTCTACTTGGTTGGCTAATTCTTTGGCATCTTTTACTTCAGCAAGTAAACCACTTTTTTCATGTTGTATAATTTCAGGAATTCCTCCTGCACGGGTCGCTACAACGGGAACTTTACAGGCAAAAGCATCAATAATAGAAGTTCCCAAACCTTCTGTTTTACTTGTGATTAAAAATATATCAAATTCAGGCAATATTTCATGAATATCTGTCCTGAATCCAGTGAAAATGATATGTTTATTAAGTTTTTTTTGAGCACAATAATTTTTAATTTCTTCTTCCATTGGCCCAGTCCCAATAATGAAAAATTTCGCTTTTATATTTCTTTTTATGAGTTCTTCAGCGGTGTTTATAAATGTAAAATAGTCTTTATGGGGTGCAATGGCAGCAACATTACCTATTATAGGAATATTATCAGGAATATTATATTCTTTATGAAGCTTTTCATACCTATTTTTAGCCAATTTAAATTTAGTTAAATCAATTCCTGAGTGTATAGTTTTTAATATCGATTTATTAATAATATCTGGTTCAGTTAAATTTTTTATTGCATCAGAAACACAAAGAATACGTTTAATATTTGCATGATTGTATTTTTTAATGGATGTCTTGCTAATTGCAAAATCTACTCTTCGACTTACAACTATAGGTGTTTTATTACTGAATAAAGAGGCAGATATGACGGCAAATGAATGTGCATGAGAATCGTGAGCATGAACAATATCTATTTTCTTTTGCTTACACACTAATTTTACTTTTCGCGCAAAAAATGGATCGATCGCAATTGTCTTACGACACTCTATAATATTCCAACCTTTGGATTTTCCTTTTTGGGCCATCGCACTATTTTTTCTGCAAAGAATATATTGAGTAAGTCCCTTTTGCTTCAGTTCTTCATATAAGTATGCCAGTTGCTGTTCACCTCCTCGCCAACTTTTTGGTGTTGATATGTGCAGTATAGTAGGGAGTTTAGACATTATCTTTTTGCAGCTTTAATAGTTTATAATATCTTAAATAAGTTGCGTGTGCAGATAATCTGCATATATGAAACCCTGTAACTCCATCCAAGAACCCAAATTTTAAAAAATAATTTCGAATGAATTTAAAAATAGTTTTACCGATGATGAGGGTCCAATTCGATTTTTTGTTTGATTCAAAAAGCGATTGGGCAGCAATGTCTGAGAATTTTATAATTTGTGCTTTGTGCTCCCTTACTTCATAAAAAGTATAGTGAAGTATATCCCCTTTTAAATGCGTTTCTTTTCCACTATTCAAAACATATTTGTCGTGTGGATTTTTTCCACTCCAACATCCTTTACCTTTTTTAAATAGCCTAAGTTTTGTGTCGGGATACCAACCGCAATATTTTATCCATTTCCCGCAATAGTTGGTTAATCTATTAAATTTATATCCGTTTCCCTCTAGGTTCTTTTTTATTTTAATCAATGATTTTTTTAGTTCATTAGATAAAGCCTCATCTGCATCTAAGGAAATTACCCAATCATTTGATGTTTGAGTTATCGCAAAATTCTTTTGTTGAATATGTCCTTCAAATTTATTGATGATGACTTTAGCGCCTAGTTGTAATGCAATATCTTGTGTTTTATCTTCTGATCCGGAATCAACTACAATAATTTCATCAGCAATATCAATAAGAGAATTTATACACCTGCTGATATTTTTTTCTTCGTTGTAAGTTATTATAGCTGCTGAAATTTTAGACATACTTTTTTGTAAATTACAATCGCCCATGTTAATCACGACAAACCTTAGAGCAAAATTAAGCATTATCCTAAACTTTTTGTTTGACACTGTTAAAGAAGTCTTTTTATGATTTAACTCTTTTTTTTACCTGGCTTAAATGTCAATTGAGTTATGGATTTTATTGGATGTGTATAAAATAGTTTTATACTCTTTTAGTTTAAGGAAATTATAATAGTTTTACAGTTGATTAAATGAAACTATATTGTTTAAACGCAGTAAATTAATTTTAGCATCTGGATGTTTATGAAAAAACTAATTTATTCAATTGTAGTAATTCTAGTTTTAGCTTGTGGGGGAGACAACCAAGATAACCGATCTTTAGATATATTTACCGAAGAAGAAACTCCTTTGGACGAGGAGGAAAGAATTGTTTCTACTAGAATTTTAAAAGAGTTGAAGACTGCTTCAAAAGTTGTTTATGCAGTTCCATCACCTGTAGAAATGGCTGATATTTTGCATGAAACAAAAGCGGTGTATGATGTGGAAATATTGAACAACCCGAATGCTGTTTCAAATTATGTTACGGATTATACTAGGGCTTTAAATTTAGGTGTTTATTTTGCCGATTTAAGTTTTACCAGCATGTTTGATTACCCTCAGGAGGCTATGAAATTTATGGGGTCTGCTCAGGCCATTTCTGAAGAGTTAAATATACAAGGCGTTTTTACGGAAGAGGTTATGATGCGTCTGGAAGAAAATATGAGCAATAAAGATTCATTGATTGATATTGTTTCTTCAACATATGTGGATACCGATTTGTATTTGCAAGATAATGAAAGGCCGATTATAGCAAAAGCAATTCTAGCAGGAGCCTGGTTAGAGGGGTTGTATATTGCGGTTAATTTAGAAACGGATTCAAATCAAGCTTCAGTAGTATGGGAGAAAATTGGAGAACAAAAACCTGCATTATCAAATTTGGTTAAAATGCTAGAAGATTGCCATGACGCGCAGTTTGAAGATTTAATTGCTGAACTAAAAAAGCTAGTAGATATTTTTGATTATGTTCAATTAAACTATGAAAATCCAACCAAAACAAATGAAAAAACTAAGTTGGTAGAGGTCTTAAAAGTTGATATATCTGAGGAGTTATTCAAAAAAATTCAAGTTAAAACTACTGATATTAGGGATAGTATTGTAGAGTAATTTTTATTTGTTCTTTCATGGTTCGATGTAAAATGTTCAGCTTTAATTGTATCAAAACTTCATAAGCATTATTTTTGCGGTCGAATTACGAGAATTGAAAAAAATTATAAAAAAGATATTCAAATTTGTTTATTGGTTTTCAGGGGCTATGATTGTTCTTGGATTATTTATAACAAAAATATCTCCAAATACATTTAGCTTAGCACCATTTATAGCTTACTCTGCACCTGTTTGGCTACTGCTAAACATGTCGTATTTATTCCTTGTATTTTACAAAAAGAAATACTGGCTTATTTCCGGTGGGTTTTTATTAGTTGGACTTATCGGATTAAAGAATACATACGCATTAAATTTCTTTCAGAAGAGTGGAGATATTCGGGTAATGAGTTATAATGTTCGATTGTTCGATGTGTATAATTGGGTTCAACGAGAGGCATGGTCGGATTGGGAGGAAAGAAAAGATGATGGTTTAATACTGGATAGTATATTCAAATCAATTCGATTTGAGAATCCAGATGTAATTTGTTTCCAGGAGTTTTTTAACCAACCATTAGGCACCTACAAAACAAAAAAAGAATTTAGAAAAAAACAGGGTTACAAGTATGTAAATGACGCCTATAGTTTTAAAGAAAAAGGAAGCCATTATGGCATGGCAACATTTTCAAAAATTCCAATTATTAATAAAAAATTTATTGCGTTTAAAAACACCCAAAATAATGGGATTTTAATTAGTGATTTAAAAAAAGGTAAGGATACAATACGGATTTTAAATGTCCACCTTCAAAGTTTCAAATTTGGAAGAGAACAGTATAAATATATAAAAGGACTGAAGGATAGCACCATTGAAACTATAAATCTTCGAAAAACGAAGGATTTGGCAAGTAGATTAAATGAAGGATTTAAAAAAAGAGCACAACAGCTTGAGTTGGTAAATAATCAAATTATAAATAGTCCGTATCCTATAATACTTTGTGCAGATTTGAATGAAATACCGCTATCCTATGTTTATGATGAATTAACGAGTAATTTATGTGATGCGTTTCTAGCGTCTGGACGAGGTTTAGGGGTAACGCATACAAGTGGTTATCCGTTTATGAGGATTGATTATATCATGACTTCTCCGGACTTACAAACAAATAGTTTTCATTTGGTCAATAAGGAATTGAGTGATCACTATCCTATTGTTTCAGAAATATCTTTTCGAGATTCTATTTAATTTTATTTATAGTTCAAGTAACTTTTGACTGTTTGTATTAATGTCAAACCAAAAAATTAAATCCTCACCGTTTATTCGATGATTTGGGAAATCTGAATAAAATTTTTGAGGTAAATCATTTTTCTTTATGACTAAAGTAAGTCCTTTAATATCATTTCCACGGTTGTGAATTATTACTGTGTTTTTTTCAATCCGATAGGTGACCAGCTTTAAGTTTTCTTGATGTTTCATAAATTCTGAAACAGTAGGGATTTGCAATATTCCTTTATCCCTTAAGGAAGCCATTTTTTGAAGAGCTATGTCAAATTCCGGCTGAATACTGAAACTACTATCAGAATCGAGCTTCCAAAATCCTGTATGTCCAGTATGAGCAGGATATATATGGCTAAACTCCACTCCATAATGGGTTGTGAAATCGTTTAAAATTTTATCCGAGAAAGAATAGTTCCAGGCTGCTCCATTAATAGGATAAAAAACCGTACTTGTTCTCCAAGAGAATAGCCCAGGGGCCTTATTGTTTTCCCAGAAAATAGGGAAAGGCAATTGATCTTCAAAACCATAAAATGGAATTGTTCTACTCATTCTAGATCTAAATTCATTTTGAATTAGAGTGTCCTCAAAATAACCATTCCAGAAATATTTTATTTTATATTTTTTCCACAAATTATATGCATATGAATTTAATCCGTCGCACATAAAATCCTCTCGATTATCAGATTCTCCATTATTGTATCCATGATCAATCCAAGTTTGAGAACCATATCTTTTGGTAATATAACCTAAAGCTTCTTCCATGGTTTTTTTATCTGAAGTGAAAAAATCAGGTGTATGCAGGCAAATATCGTTACCTACAGTATGGAGGGAGTCTAAAAATGCTTCGAAACCTGGTGTTTTTTTGATTGAAGTAAGTTGAGAATGATTAAATGCTTTTGGATAATCATTGTTTTTTAGTGTATCGTTAACTGTATAAAATACGCTTTTTGTAACGGGTATGTTATGAAATACAAAACCAGCTTTTGCCTCAGATGGTCCGGATGCATTTTCATCGCCATAATAGGTTATTCTATGCAATCTGAAATCAGCAAAATCGGCATGCTCAGTCCATAAGAATGCCGATTGATAACCGTGCTGCGTTGGTAAAATTCTAGGTATGGATTTTATTGTTTTTGAAGGTGAAATTCGGAAATGAGTATGAAAAACTTCGTTTTCATCACCATTATAAATATTTGCAGAAATGTCTTCTTTGTGATTAATAATAGTATCCATTTTTGGAAAGTGAAAAAGAGGATGGTCTTGACTATAATCGATGTTTACAACAAGTAATTTTTGTTTCTTTAAAACTTGAAAAGAACTTACATTATTATCTCCATAGCAGAACCAGTTGAGAGAATCTATAGTAAGTTTAAACCCTTGTTTCCCAAGCCATATTTCATTGCCTTTGATTTCATTTGCCGCAATTCTATTGTTTCGATAAACCTCAGTAATCTTCCCTTTATATTTATAAATTAAAGCAAGTCGGTTAATTTCAGTTGTTTTTTTGAATTTAGTTTGTATGCTGCACAAGAATTCATCACTCTTATTTATTGGATTTACTTCAATATTAAAATAATCATTCTTACCAGTTATAATGCTATCTGATAATTCGAATGAGGATTTTTTATATTGGTTGTTAATCATTGAGGCTAAAGCAACAGAATGAAAAATAGGACTGTTTAATTTAACTTTTGGAAAGTGATTATAATTTTGCTT
>TARA_B100001778_G_scaffold92348_1_pt1 | contig 11457 bp, 6 predicted proteins | sample TARA_B100001778 | Tara Oceans TARA_B100001778 (sample SAMEA2623826) | marine metagenome | biome: marine biome (ENVO:00000447); feature: deep chlorophyll maximum layer (ENVO:xxxxxxxx); material: "saline water (ENVO:00002010), including plankton (ENVO:xxxxxxxx)" | depth 40 m
TGCCAAGGTTGAGGTCGCGAGTTCGAACCTCGTTTCCCGCTCCAATTCTTTTAACTTTGACTCGTAAAAATTTTATATTTAATATCAATAATATGTATAAAACTTTTTTTTATTTTTTATTTTTTATTTCACATTTTTCATATGCATCTGAAGATCCTTTTAATGCTTTTATTTCAATAAATAACTCAAAAAATGCTTCAGGAATAAATATTGGTATTAAAGATAATATTGATGTCAAAAGTATGGCTACAACAGCGGGCTCTCTTGCTTTGGCTGAGCTTTATCCAAGTGAGGATGCTTTTATAATTACAAAATTAAAAGAAGCAAATTATTCTATTTATGGAAAAACTAATCTTTCTGAATGGGCTAATTTTAGATCTTTTAATTCGGTAAGCGGCTGGTCAAGTGTTGGAGGTCAAACGATAAATCCGTATGGTATAAATAGAAACCCATGTGGTTCTAGTTCAGGATCAGCAGTTGCAGTAGCAAGTGGCATGATTGATATAGCTATAGGAACCGAAACTAATGGCTCAATATCATGCCCAGCATCGGTAAACGGTATTGTAGGCATGAAGCCAACTGTTGGTTTGGTTAGTAGAAATGGCATAGTACCAATTTCAGCTAGTCAAGATACTGCTGGCCCGATGGGAAATTCAGTTGCAATAGTGGCAAAGACTTTAGAAGTAATAGCTGGCAAAGATCCTGAGGATGAAGCTACCTATAATATTCCAAATAATTTTAAATTAACTCCCGATCTAGATAAAAATTCATTAAAAGGTAAACGCTTTGGCCTATTAAATTCAGGCATGGAAGATGAAGAGGGTAAAAAGTTATTAGATAAAGCAATAAATATCATTCAAAGTGCTGGAGGTGAAGTAGTTATTATTAAGGATGAAAGAGTTTATCCTGGTGAAGAAGAATTCTTTTTACTTTTGTATGAATTTAAAAGAGATCTTGAAAAATACCTTAAAGGCGCAGACACACCATATAAATCTTTACAATCTTTAATAGATTTTAATAATGCTAACAAGGATAGGGTTATGCCTCATTTTAATCAAGAAATCTTTGAAGCTAGTTTAGAGGCTTCCTCTAAACACAATGAGTATAAAGTATCATTAAAAATGATTAAAACTGTTCGGTATGAATTTGATCAACTTTTAAATCAATACAACCTTAATGCATTTATTGGACTTACAAGAAATCCTGCATGGAAAATAGAATATGAAGGTGGAGATAGCGTGGCGATGGATAAGCAAAGAAGTTGGGGTAATGGGAGTTTTGCCGCAATTGCAGGCTATCCGCACATAACTCTTCCACTAGATAAGGTTGAAGGCTTACCAGTTGGGATCTCTTTTATAGGTTCCAAATGGACTGATGGATCACTGTTAGAATATGCAGCAACTTTTGAAAAATTAAATCAATAAAAGCTATTTATCTTTTAGAATCTCTCTTGCAGCATTTTTACCAGGTAGCCCAGTTACACCGCCGCCTGGATGAGTTCCAGAGCCACACATATAAAGAGATTTAATAGGTCCTCTATAGTTGCCATAATTAAGTAATGGTCGTGCAGCCCACATTTGGTCTAACGTCATATTTCCATGCATGATATCTCCGCCAATTAGACCAAATTTTTCCTCCAAATCAAGTGGAGATAAGATCATAGATCCTATAATTGAATCTTTAAAATTTGGAGCATGTTCGGTTACTGTATTAATAATAGTTTCAGCTGCTTCAAGACGATAATCATGCCATGACTTGCCATTTTGAAGTTTTGGAGAAAATTGTTGGCAAAATAATGAAGCGACATGCTTTCCCTCAGGAGCGAGACTATTATCTAATGTAGATGGTATTAACATTTCTACAATTGGTAGTTTTGACCATCCATATCTTTTTGCATCTAAATATGCTTTGTCCATATAATCTAAAGTTGGAGCTATAACTATGCCAGACTGATGATGTTCGGCAACTTCTTTGCCAGGAAGTGCTGTAAAGTCTGGGAGTTCAGAAAGAGCAACATTCATTCTAAAGGTTCCAGAGCCTGACTTATAACCATCTATATTTCTTTTAAATTCAGAGTCCAAATCCTCTTTATCAATAAGCTTTTTATATAAAAGACTTGGATTTAGATTAGAAATAACTTTATGTGCATTTATAATTTCGCCATTTTCCAATTCTATACCCTTAACTTTATTATCTTTAACAATAACTTTATTTACAGAAGCGCTAGTAGTTATTTTTACTCCTTGATCAAGACAGGCTTGCCTCATTGCTTGTGTAATTGCACCCATGCCACCAATAGCATGACCCCATGCGCCTTTTTCACCATCAACCTCTCCAAAGACATGATGAAGAAGTACATAAGCAGATCCCGGAGTATCGGGACTGGCATAATTTCCAACTATTGAATCAAATCCAAAAGCAGCTTTAACATGCTCATTTTCAAACCATGAATCTAAAAAAGCTCTAGCACTTTTAGTGAAAAGATCATAAACGTCTTTATGCACTTGATTACCTTTTTTAACAATTGGCCATGCTTGAATTGCTGTTTGTAATAAAGCTTTAATTCCTTGTTTTGGATTTGGTGGAGTGCTGATTGATAAATCTCTTAATACATCTGCCACTGCTTCAATACGATCATAATACTCAGGAAGCCTTTCAGCGTCCTTAATGGAAAATCTTCTAAACTCCGCTTGAGTCCTTTCTAGACCGCCGCCCAATTTTAAGTAATTTGAATGATCAATTGGAAGAAAATTTGATATAGGCCTTTTTACAACATGAAGACCATATTCTTTTAATTTCATATCTTTAATAATCTGAGGATTTAACAAACTTACTGTGTAGCTGGCAACTGAGTTTTTAAAGCCTGGATGAAATTCTTCAGTAACCGCAGCACCACCTACTATAGATCTTCTTTCATATATACTTACATTAATGCCAGCTTTCGCTAAATAATAAGCACAAACTAATCCGTTGTGGCCAGCGCCAATAATTACCGCATCCTTGATATCTTTTTGATTCATTTAAATATTATAGATTTAAAAAATTTAAAACTATATTTATTTCTAAATATAGATTCTAGTATCTTCATGCCTTGTATATAATCACAGCATGAATATTTTTAGTAAACTTTTATCTTTACTGAAATCTGAAACTGAAATGGTTCCAAATCCATTAGATAACTCAGCTAGGATAAAGTATGGGAATTTATATGTATCTAAAACATTAGATAGATTTTTGCATGAGGAGTTAGCTCCAGGCATTAATATCCAACCTAGTCTTTTTTGGAAGTCTTTAGAATCAATTTTAAATACTTTTGGTCCAAAAAATGCTGAATTACTAGCCATTAGAGAGGATCTCCAAGAAAAAATAGATAACTGGCATATTGAAAGAAAAGGCCAACCGCATTCTAAGATAGAGTATAAAGAATTCCTTAAAGATATTGGCTATCTATTAGAAGAGGGCGATAATTTTTCTATTGAAACCTCAGATGTAGATCCAGAAATTAAAACAATTGCTGGACCGCAACTAGTAGTACCAGTTATGAATGCAAGATTTGCTTTAAATGCAGCTAATGCCAGATGGGGTAGTCTTTATGATGCTCTTTATGGAACAGATGTTATTTCTGAAGATGATGGAGCTGAAAAAGTAGGCGGCTATAATCCTGTAAGAGGGAATAAAGTTATTGCTTTTGCTAAAAATTTTCTTAATGAAACTGTCCCCCTTAAAAATGGTGCATATGAAGATGTAACAAATTTTTTAATTTTGGGCGAATCCCTGCAAATTGAATTATCTAATGGCACTAGGACAGAATTAAAAAACTCCAGTCAGTACTTAGGTTTCTCTGGATCAAGTAATGATCCAAGCGGCATTTTATTGAAAAATAATAACTTGCATTTAGAAATCCAAATAGACAAGGAGCATAATATAGGTATAGATGACCCAGCAGGGATTAAGGATATTGTCTTAGAGTCTGCTGTTACTACCATACAAGATTGTGAAGATTCAGTTGCGGCAGTTGATGCATCAGATAAAGTTCTTGTTTATAGAAATTGGCTTGGTCTTATGAAGGGTGACTTACAAGAAACTTTTAGTAAGGGAAATTCTCAAATGACACGCTCCCTCAATCCTGATAAATCCTACACTTCAAAAGATGGAAAGGAATTAAGTTTGCCTGGAAGAAGTCTCATGCTTGTTCGGAATGTAGGCCATCTTATGACTAATCCAGCTGTACTAGATAAAGATGGTAATGAAATACCTGAAGGTATACTCGATGCCATGTTTACCATATGTATTGCAAAACATGATTTAGAAAAAAATAATGGAATTTCTAATTCAAGAAAGGGCAGCATCTATATAGTTAAACCTAAAATGCATGGCCCAAAAGAGGTCAAATTTACTTGTGATCTTTTCGCTGCAGTTGAAAAAGAACTTTCAATGAAACCGCTGTGTGTAAAAGTTGGGATCATGGATGAAGAGAGAAGAACGACTGTTAATCTTAAAGAATGTATAAGAATTGCTAAGGATAGAGTGATTTTTATTAATACCGGTTTCTTAGATAGAACCGGAGATGAAATACATACAAGCATGGAAGCCGGACCTATGGTTCCTAAAGATCAAATGAAGCAACAACCATGGATTACAGCATATGAGGATTGGAATGTGGATACTGGTCTAAAAACTGGTTTTAAAGGTAAAGCACAAATTGGTAAAGGTATGTGGGCTATGCCTGATGAGATGCTAGAAATGTTTAAAGCAAAAATAATGCATCCTAAATCAGGAGCAAATTGTGCTTGGGTCCCTTCACCAACAGCAGCCACGCTTCATGTTATACATTATCATCAAATTCTTGTTGCCGATGAGCAAGAGTCTTTAAAATCCAGAACTGGAGCTAGTCTTGATGACATATTATCAATACCTGTTATGGAGAATCCAGCAATTCTTACTCCACCGGAAATACAAAATGAACTAGATAATAATGCGCAAGGCATTCTTGGCTATGTTGTAAGATGGGTTGATAGCGGTGTTGGCTGTTCAAAAGTACCAGATATTAATAATGTTGGTTTAATGGAGGATAGAGCTACTTGTAGGATTTCTAGTCAGCATATCGCAAATTGGCTGCATCATGAAATCTGCTCTGAAGAGCAAGTTATTGAAACTATGAAAAAAATGGCAATTATTGTTGATGAACAAAACTCACATGATGATACTTATCAAAATATGGCACCAGATTATAACGGGTATGCTTTTACAGCAGCCCTTGATCTTGCCATTAAAGGCAGGATTCAACCCAGCGGTTATACAGAACCTATTCTGCACGCAAAACGCTTAGAGTATAAAAAATGAAGGGATATTGGGTAGCAAGGTGTCATATTATAGACAACAATGAATATGCAAAATATGCTGTACTGGCTGGACCTATAATAGAAAGTTTTGGGGGCAAGTTTCTTGTAAGAGGTGGAAATCAAAAAGAGGTTGAAGGTGGTATATATGAAAGAACAGTATTAGTAGAATTTAATAATATTCAAATAGCAGAAGAATGTTATAAATCAGAAGCTTATCAATCTGCTCTTAAACATGTTGCAGATTCTGCAATTCGCCATGTTGTTTTGGTTGAAGGCATTTAATAAATTAATTTTATAAGAACCATGGAATTTACAAGAACTAAAATAATTTGCACAGTTGGTCCAGCAACCCAAGATATAAAAACTTTAAAAAAGCTACATAACGAAGGTATGAATGTCGTCAGGATTAATATGTCCCATGCCGATCACAAACAAGCTAAAGCAATTATTAGTAGAATAAATAAGATTAATTCTGAGCTATCTAAAAATGCAACTCCTATTGGAATTTTACTTGATACTCAAGGACCTGAGATAAGAACAGGTGATACTGCTATGCCATTGGATCTTGTTACAGGAGATGAAGTAACCTTAACTGTTAGAGACCAAGTAGATGTTGAAACATCATCTATAAAAATTAACTACAAAGATTTAATAAGCAGTGTAAATCCAGGTTCAAAAATAACAGTAGACAATGGACTTATAAATTTTAGTGTTCTATCTAAAGATGAAGATACATTATTATGTAAAGTTATTGATGGCGGCAAGATTGGGAGTAAGAGGCATGTAAATCTGCCAGGCGTAAGAGTTAATCTTCCTTCTATAACTTCTAAAGACCTAAAAGATATTCAATTTGGTATAAAGCATAATGTTGATTTTATTGCTCTGTCTTTTGTCAGAAGTGAAGAGGATTTAATGAAACTTAGAGAGATACTCAAAGACAGTTCATCAACTGCAAGAATCATTGCAAAAATTGAGAATCAAGAAGGTTTAGATAATATTAATGAAATTTGCAAAGCATCTGATGGCGTTATGGTGGCTAGAGGTGATTTAGGTATAGAAACTAGCTTAGCTGATTTACCAAATATTCAAAGGAAGATTATGTTTGCATGTGCAAAATGGGGTAAACGTTCTATCGTAGCAACTCATCTTTTGGAATCTATGATTGAGAACCCAACTCCAACAAGAGCTGAAGTAACTGATATTGCTAATGCTATATACGAAGGTGCCGATGCAATTATGCTTTCTGGAGAGACTAGTATAGGCAAACACCCAATTGAATGCGTCAAGTTTTTAAAATCTATATCATTAAAAACCGAACAGTTTAAAACGCTTGGCTATGAAGAAAATCTTGTTTCTGACTCTGATTGGCAGCATTTAGGAGTTGCAGCAAATCAATTAGCTCAATCAGTTAAAGCAGATGGAATAATAGTTGTTACTAGGACTGGTTATACTGGAAATATTGTTTCTAATGCTAAACCATTTAACATACCAATATTTTGTTTTACAAACAGTAAATCAACTTTAAACCATCTCTCGCTGGTTGGATCAACTCAAGCATATTTTCTAAAAAATATCTCAAATCATGATAGAGCAATAAAATCTATTTCTAAAAAATTAAAAGATTATTACAAGACAAAAGATGAGCTAAAACTTGTAATGATTTCAGGTATATTTTCTGAAGAGCATTCTGAGGCAATTCAGGTAATTAATTTCTAAAATTACTTTAGTTTTCAAATCCTTAAGTTATCTATTTTTTGATACAATGGCTGAGTTTTCTATTACGGGGAAGTTATAAATGTTATTTAATTCACTAGATTTAACTATAGTTGCAATTTATTGCATTGGTATTATTGGTCTTGCTACCTATGTATCAAGACAATCATCAGGTCATGAAAGAAGCGCTGAAGATTATTTCTTGGCTGGTAGATCACTACCATGGTGGGCAATTGGAGCTTCATTAATTGCTGCTAATATTTCAGCAGAACAAATAATAGGTATGTCAGGTCAGGGTTTTGTTGTTGGTATGGCAATAGCAACTTATGAGCTAACTGCTGCTATAGCATTAATTGTAATGGCAAAGTTTTTTCTCCCTCTTTTCTTAGAAAAGAAAATATACACCATGCCTCAATTTCTTGAGCAAAGGTTTGATAAAAGAGTGAGTTTAGTTTTATCTTTTTTTTGGCTAGCTGTATATATTTTTATTAATTTAACATCAGTTTTGTGGCTTGGATCTTTAGCCATAAATGCTCTAACAGGCATAGACTTATTTCACGGTTTGGTTTTATTAGCTGGTCTATCTTTAGCTTATTCTTTATGGGGCGGCCTAAAGGCAGTTGCCTTGACCGACATAATTCAAGTAGTTTTATTAATATTCGGCGGTTTATCAGTTTCATATATAGCATTAACAACTATTGGTGATGGCGAACTCATAGCAGGATTAACAGTATTAATTAATGAAGTTCCAGATAAATTTGATATGATCCTTTCACCTGAAAATCCAGCATACAATAATTTACCTGGTGTATGGGTCTTAATAGGCGGTCTCTGGATAGCTCATTTTGCATATTGGGGGTTTAATCAATACATTACTCAAAGAGCATTAGGAGCTAAATCTTTACCAGAGGCTCAAAAAGGCGTAATGTTTGCAGCCTATTTAAAATTATTAATGCCGCTTGTAATTGTTTTGCCAGGAATATGTGCAGCCGTTCTTTATCCAACTTTAGAAAAATCTGACCAAGCTTACCCAACCATGATGGCTTTATTACCTCACGGATTACTGGGGCTTACATTTGCAGCCCTAATTGCTGCTATCGTTTCATCTTTAGCTTCAATGACAAATAGTATAAGTACTATTTTTACTATGGACATTTATAGAAGTTTTGCAAAAACTGAAGCCTCTCAAAGAAAACTAATTAATATTGGGAGAAATGTTGCATTTATATCATTAACAATTGCGGTATTTTGTGCTCAACCACTCCTTGGTAGCTTAGAATCAGCATTCCAGTACATACAAGAGTTTACTGGTTTCTTTACACCTGGAATACTTGTAATATTTTTAGTTGCTTTGTTTTGGAAAAAAGCAACAACTATGTCAGTTTTAATTGCCGCAGCAACTTCATTAACTTTATCTATTTTTATTTGGTACGCTTTTCCAGACTACCCATTCATTCATAGAATGGGAGTAGTATTTCTTGTTTCAGGCCTTTTGTGCTATCTAACAGCTTTACTGCAAGGATATGTGGATCAAGAGAAAGCTATAGATTTAAATGGAATAAATTTTAAAACTTCTAAAGGTTTTAATTACAGTACCGTTATTATTATTGGAATGCTGGCTATAATTTACGGCTATCTTTGGTAAATAACCTCTTTATGAAAAAAGTTATATTTTCATTTTTTCTAGTTTCATCTATTCATCTATCAGCAAATATAGATTGGTCACATAACGCAACTTGTCCCTCTCCAGATATGGAGAGAGTTGAATCAATTCTTAGCAAGATGACCTTAAGAGAGAAGGTTGGTCAAGTTATCATGCCAGATATCGATGCAGTTACTCCTGAATTAGCAAAAAAATTTAAGCTTGGCTCTATATTAAATGGGGGTGGACGATATCCCAATAAAAATAAATTTAGTTCAATTGAAGATTGGAAAAATCTCAGTAAAGCATATTATGATGCTTCGCCCATTATTAATGGGAGTATTGTTCCTATTTTATGGGGAACCGATGCAGTGCATGGTCATAATAATGTTATAGGTGCTACTATTTTTCCTCATAATATTGGTTTAGGTGCAACACGAAATCCTGATTTAATTAAAGAGATAGGGCAAGCAGTTGCAAAAGAAGTGCTTTCAACTGGAATACCTTGGACTTTTGCACCAACTATTACTGTTCCACAAAATGATACTTGGGGAAGAACATATGAGGGCTATTCTGAGGATCCTGAATTAGTTGCATCATTAGGTCAAGCTATGATTCTTGGTATCCAGGGCGAGGGCGATAGTTTTTTAGGATTAAATCACATGCTTTCAACTGCAAAGCATTTTATAGCAGATGGTGGAACTTCCAATGGTATAGATCAAGGCGATGCAGCAATAAGTGAACTAGGTTTAAAAAATTTACATGGAGAGCCTTATTTTAAAGCTCTAGATGCTTGCGTTCAGACAATTATGGCTAGTTTCAATTCATGGAATGGAGACAAACTCCATGGTAATAAATATTTATTAACCGAAGTTCTTAAAAATCAAATGAATTTTGAAGGTTTTGTAGTTGGTGATTGGAATGGTCATGGACAGGTAAGAGGCTGCTCAAATACAAGCTGTCCTCAATCTTTTAATGCGGGTGTTGATATTTTTATGGTTCCAGATGAGTGGCAAGAATTATATAAAACTACTTTAAAACAAGTTAAGAATGGAACTATAACCCTTGAAAGATTAGATGATGCGGTAAGACGAATATTAAGAGTTAAGATGCAAATAGGTCTCCTAGATGGGAAAAAACCCCATGAATTTAAATCAAACTATATTGGTGATCAAAATCACTTTGCAATTGCAAGAAGGGCTGTAAGAGAATCACTTGTCCTTCTAAAAAATAATAATAACGTACTGCCTTTAAACCCTAGCAAACATTATCTTGTTGTAGGAGATGCTGCACTATCAATCAATAGTCAAATGGGCGGTTGGACCATAACATGGCAAGCTCGTGATAATAAAAACTCTGATTATAAAAATGTACAAAACATATATTCAGCTTTAGCAGGATATATTAATAATCAAGGCGGCTCTATTGAATTTTCTAAAGATGGGTCTTATAAAAAGAAACCTGATTCTGTTATTTTTATTTTCGGTGAAGAGCCATATGCTGAAGGTGATGGTGATAGAAAAGATCTTGAATTTATTTCAAAGGATGCAAATTATATTAGATTGATGCAACAATTTAATGCAGCAAATTTCCCAATCATTTCTATATTTCTCTCTGGAAGACCAATGGAGATTAATAGAGAATTAAATTTATCAGATTCTTTTATTGCTGCTTGGCTACCAGGATCAGCTGTAGAGGGTATTAGTGATGTAATTTTTACAAACAATGGATCAATAGATTATGACTTTACTGGAAAACTCCCATACTCATGGCCAAAAACTGCTGTACAAAATGTAAATTTTAAAGATGCTAGATACGATCCACTATTTCCTTATGGGTATGGTTTAAATTATTCATCCACTAAAGAGCTTGTAGATGTTGAAGAGATTAAAATAGAAAAAGAATTAAACGAAATCATCTTATTTGTTGGCAGCGCTTATCCACCAGGCTTTGAATTTGTTCAAGAAGGCTCAAGCGTGGAGCAGGTTCAGTCTGATATCTTTACAAGCAAATCACAAAATATTTCAATGTTTAAGTTTGATTATAAAAAACAAGATGATGCAAAGAATTTAAAATTTTTTAAATCCAATGATTACAATGCATGGGGTATCTTAGCTGACTCTTTTTTAGATATTCAAGATATGAAAGCTCCGAGTTATGAGATCGAATTAAAGATAAATAGAATAGGGAGCTCACCTATTTACTTTGGAGCAACGTGTGCTGGAAATGGATACGAAATATGTAGAGGTATGATTGATGTAACTGAAGTTTTTAAAAATAAAAAACTTGCTCAATGGGCTTCAGTAAAGATACCTGTTTCATGTCTTCAATCTGCAGGCCTTGATTCTTCTAATATGGATATCAGAGCAATTCTACTCAGCAATGATAATTGGGATATTGATTTACACTCAATCAAGATTTTAGCTACAAATTCTAATAATCTGCCTAATTGTTCAAACTTATCTAGCGGTATTTCACAGTGAGCGATCTTTTATTAGTAGATGTTGGAGGAACCAATATGCGCTATGCATATTGTGAAAGCGGAGCCAATGAAATTCATAAATCAGAAAAAATTTCTCTTAAAAATCTAGATAATTTTGACACTATAATAGGTGATTTAATTGATAATTCTGATCTCAGTATTACTAATGCAGTTTTTTCAATTGCTGGTCCTAAAATAGGCAATACTATTTCAATGACTAATAGATCTTTTGTTGCCAACGCTGATAATTTACTCGAAAAATTTAAACTTGATCAGTG
>TARA_B100001778_G_scaffold334953_1_pt1 | contig 11320 bp, 14 predicted proteins | sample TARA_B100001778 | Tara Oceans TARA_B100001778 (sample SAMEA2623826) | marine metagenome | biome: marine biome (ENVO:00000447); feature: deep chlorophyll maximum layer (ENVO:xxxxxxxx); material: "saline water (ENVO:00002010), including plankton (ENVO:xxxxxxxx)" | depth 40 m
GGTGATAAATTAAACAAAGGTTTTATATCAGTGATTTGATATAATTTAATTATGCCTCAATGCACCGTTTGTGGAAAAGGTTTTGAGAATCGTGAGGGTTCAAGAACTGCTTTTTTGAAACATGAATGTTCTCGCTATTGTTATGAAATTGCTAATGGTGTAAAACCTGCTGATGGTAAAATAGATGTTTCTTGTTTAGTGTGTGGTTCTAATATGACTATTGATGGAGTAACTAATTGGAAACACGCTTGGATGTGCAGTAAATCTTGTCAGCACAAAACAGGAAGTATGTTTGGCAGAAAAAGCCGAGTCAAATACACTATTTTGAAAGGACTTACTATTTTAGGAGAAAGTTCAGCAAAAGAAATTGCTGTTTGGATTGACCAAGTTACTCCCTATCGTTGTTCACAAGGAAAAGTAATTGCTTTGTGTAAATTATTGGCTCGCAAAGGTTTTGTTGCTAAAAATAAAGATGGTGGGGTCACTTCTTACAAATTGACCTCAAAACTTCCGTTTGAAGACTATGTTTAATTCTTAAAAGGATACATTGAAGCCATGATTCCAATACCAAAGGCAACTAAAGCATATCCGGGAAGCATAGATAACCAAAACTCTCTATCACTTATTGATTTATCCATACCAGTAGCAATTGCGGTTTTAGTTGTAAGATAAAATCCGTAAGAAGTAATCGCTAAAGCCGTGAAAACTATTGGATTAGTGTAAAAACTCATAGTGTTAATAGTGTTGGCTTGATACTTAATGTTTTCGGCATTTTTTTTTGGGGGTTCGGCTAATCCGATAACTCCACACGCCACACGCTTTCCTGCATTTCCTGTTTTCAAAGATTCTTCGTGAACTTTTTGGTCAATAACTCGTCCTTGAGCATCTAACCCTCCAAGTCCTAAATCATCTTCGTCAGCGTGAACAATAATCATACGACCCAAAATACCATATTTGGAACTATCTAAACGGGCTTTGGGCAAATAAAGTTCTCCTTTGGAAACTCCTGATTTGCTCACAATGTTTCCTAAATCTCCCATGTGTCTAACTTTAGAAGTTAAACTTCCATGAGTGGTGTTGTCTGGATTAAAATGAGCGCAAGCAGAAGTGCAACCATCGGTTAAATCTCCATACTCGTGAATGTGAAATCCATGTTTGCCATCGGTCAAACCTTTGATGTGATAACTAATGGCTACGCCACTTCCACCATCTGCGAAATGAACCACACCTGAAACTTTAGAATTGTCTGGTTCTAAAACCGCTACTCCATGGACAACCATGCTCTCACGACCTTAGTAGAGAATAATAATTTAAGTTATCAGAAACTTCTAAGGCTCTGGCTCCAAAAACCAAACCTGACATAATCATAGTGTTAGCCACTAAATAATTCCATTCAGAGTTTCTAATGTTTTTAACCATGAAATAACCTGTAATTGCCATACCTCCAGCAATTGTGAGTATTTCGTAATTCATATAATCACGCACGGTAGGTCTTTCCACCAGCACGAATGCTGATAACTGTATCCATATTTACCATACGGAAGGCTTGCTTCTGCATATCATAAATGGTAAATAGTCCACGACCTCGGCGGGCGGCTTTGCCACCTAACGGGTCAGTTCCCGTTGGTGAGTATCTCTTACCAATCCTGCCAACAAGTGTGCGCTCTGAACCATCTTTCTTAATGAAAGTTACACCGACAATTTTGCCACGAGATTCGTCAAGAACTTTTTCAACTTCATTACGCTTCATGTAGTCTGCACCGAAAACTTTCGTTGCATCATCCTTCAAACGATTAAGATTCCAACCAACAATAGAAAGCACAGCAGCACCGCCAACCATAGCGATTGCGGCTTCACGCCATTGACGGTCTTTAAGTTTAACAATAGAATATCCGAAGGCTCCAAATCCAATCATTGTGCCTGTTAGTGCTACCAACATAATAGTTGGTGGTCTGAACTGATACTTAAAGATTTGCTATTATTCAATAAAGAGCAAACGGTCTCTTTGCCACTCGGTTGATTCGTGAGGGGCTTTTGGAATTGCATGATAAACCATAATCTCTGTATTTCCTGTGCCATCAAATGCTTGTGGGAACTTACTACTTAACCATTTGAACTGATTATCTACGCCCCGGTATTCCTTTTGACTTCTTATTATGTAAAGAGTAATACTTCTGCGTTCATCAAAACCTATGTTATCTAAGATTTCCAATGCGTTCCAGAGGAATGCACTTGCCTCTCCATCATCAATAATATGCACTGAATTGTATTCTTGAATAATGGCTGCTAAAGCCAACGGATTCATGTAATCTTCGCCTGAAACTAATGGAAGAAGGGGTGGATTAAGTGTGCCGTGTCTAATACTTTCAATATGTGCTACAAAATCTGGGATTCCTGTTCGGGCATCATTAACATACAAATCAAAAGAACTATTTCTCCCAACATCTTTAATGATTTCAAAGGATTTTTCAACACGACCAATAGCAGCCATAGAACCGCTATTGTTAAAAATAATCGCTGGACAATCCTCTACTTTGGTTGGGCCAAAATAACTGGGTCGGCGGGTGGTCATAAAAGTATTTGAACGATGCTGCTACTTAATGGTTAGCATCAAACAATAGAAGAAACACTACGCACACCGTCAAGTTCCATCTTGAGTTCCTCAATGGCTTCTTCGGCTTCGTCAGGAGAGTTAGTTCCTGTGATAACACACTTGCCTGATGAGAAAATCAGACAGACTCCTGAAGTTTCCTCAAGGCGGAAAATCAATCCGGGGAATTGCTCTGGTTCGTATTCGCTTCGCTCAAACGGAAGTGCCAGCACAAGATTGTGCAGGTGAAGTGTGTGTCCGTAATCATAAGTCATAACAATGTTTTGCACTTGAATATCGTCCTCATCAAACTCCCAGAGTTCAAACTCATGGTTCTTGAGGTCATCAACAATGTGGTTCATAGCAATAACTACATCATCATAAGACTTGGCTCCTGTGGCAACTACACGACCAGAACCAAAGAGTAGCAAGCAAACTTTAGGTGCGCCTTCTCCGTGGGTATCTTCTCCAACACGGTAGACCATGCCCGGAAATTGTTCTGCCTCAAACTCAAGGTCAAGGGTGTTGGCGACATCATATAAATCAATAGTGTCTGTCAGTCGGGTGCTGGCTACCATGTTCACGATTTTACGGCTCATACTTAAACCTAAGTCCGATGACCCATATAAACTAACGCACAAATCCACACTTTTGACACTCATAATGCGCTAATGGTTGCATCAATTCACAACTCGGACATCTCCAGAGTCCAAGGATTTCTAAATTGAGTTCATCAATGTCGGTTTCTTCATGTTTGGTTTGACGATGCTCACGCCACGCCTTGTTGCGTTTTGGTGGTTGTTGGTTTCTCATTAGTTCACCCTGATAAGGAATCTCTGATATACCTGCGTGTGTAGGAATCTAAGCCTAACACTTGCTTCAAAACTTTGTCTACTTCTTTAGGAATAATTTCTATTGGGAGTTCTGGATTAGATAGTTCTACATAATCCACAATATCTCTACGACACATCCAATATCTAAGAGTCAAATCTTGAATGTTAAGCATTAAATCTTCGCCTCCTGAACCAAAATGTTCTTCAATGATTAGTAGCACGGGCATGGAGATTCTTACTTGGCTGGTATCACGATTCCAATGTTCAAAAATAACGCCGTAGAGTTCTTCAATCTGTGGGTTCATACCCGATGTCTCCTGATATTGATTAGTATATTCTACTACTTAATGGTTTGTGAAAATGAATGGAATGGGGTGAGATGATACGCAGTTACTTTCAGTCGCAAACCGATTTCGCTGCATACCACCCCGTTTCTTTTTTTTGAATATGTTTGCCTCTTTCGTGGAAAAGCACATTCTATTTATATTTTGCGTAAGAGCCGCCCACTTGCGGTGAGAGCATTATATGTTAGTTTGCATAATAACCACAAGAGAGGTTGGTTCACAGGGTTCGCTGTTCGCTACTTGCTGCTAATCCATCTCTCTTGCTATGGCTATCCTTCCCTAACCTTACAGAACCTCCTTCGTCTAAATTACATAGGAGTTTTCACTCATATAAAGTTTCGCATGAAAGCGTAAAACTTAAGTATCAAAAGAGACCACTTGATGCCATGTCTAAGATTGAGTGGGATGTCCGATTGACATTTAACAACATAATGGTGGCTCTGGTATCGCTTCCATTGATTCTGGTTTTCATGGTTTTGTCGTATCAATTGATTACTACGGCCTTTGTAAATCCTGAAGTCAGAGAGGATATTGAAGCCTATATCGCAGTTCTGGGTATTCTAAGCGGACCTGCATACATGGCTATTTCACGATTCTTTGACCGTTGGAACGCTGAAGAAGAAGAATACATAGAATCTATTCGTAGGCAACATAAGAGTGAAAACGATATTCGCAGAGCCAGAAACCGATTACAAGAAGAAGATGAGCCAATTGTTGTGATATTGGAGGAAGAATAGATGACTAACGATGAAATAAGTGATGAACTAAGAGAAAAAGCAAAAGTTATCGCAGAAGCCACAGGGCGTTCTGAAGAAAAGATTATTGAAGATTTGTTAGACGATGGTGTAGTAAATCTTTCTAATGAGGAAAAAAAAGATGCTTCATTAGTAGAACAACTCAAAGAAGCAGCAGAACTTATTGCTACTGTGCAAAGCATCAATCAACAAGTTTCTGATAATACTGTGCTAAATGGTGGGCAAAATAAAACAGAAGTAGCCGTAGAAACTACTTTAGAAGGAGATATTGTAGACCGTGCTATTGCTTCAGTAGAACGCAAAGCCCAGAATCTTCGTAAAATTGTAGTTATTATCGCACCCATTATGTTATTACTCACGGGTGGTGTGGGATTAGACTTCTTTTTAGACAATGAAGATGGCGGAGATAGTAGTTGGGAAGATGATGAATACTATGAGATATGGGGTTGCACAGCCCCAGATGCAGAAAATTATATGCCCGATGCTACTGATGATGATGGTTCTTGTTATTGGGATACAACTGGCCCACCCTGTAATGAAGACTGGCGTTGGGACGAAGTTTTAATTCGTGATTGGGATGCTAACGGCGAAGGCTACAACAATGATATAGAAGTAGTGGTTTTGTTTAACGATTGGAACAAATGCAACCGACACATGGACCAAGGATTCTTTGAAGTAAAAGTTATCAATGATGAAAATGGGCAAGAATATGATACTTGGTCTTCTTATGAAAAGTTCCATGATGAGTTTAGAATCAATCATCATGTTTATGATGTGCCTGTGGGTGATTACATCGTGCGTGTAGATTATTACTCCGATGGAAGCCATTGGAGTGGTCCAAGTGCATTGGTAACTATGGAGAATCAAGATGATGATTGTAATACTGATATAGTCATCAATGAATTGGTGCTAACTGCTAATGGTGATGATTTGAACTTGTATGTAGACTATCAAGACAATGGTGATTGTAATGACCCCACTCCTATTCAGATGCAATTAGCCCTGTATAAGAATGATGGTTACCAAGATTATTTTATCGCTAACAACAATTATTTCGTCGCTGCTGTGGGACAAACTTATTTCAACATTAACCAAGACGATAACGAATTGATGCGTGATGTAGAAGATGGTGAATGGAAAATTGAGTTCCGTTGGTGGATTGAAGGCGAGGAAGAAAACTGTTGCGTGATGACTAATGCTGAAATTGTAGACGAGATTCCTGATAGTGTGCCTTGTGAAGCAGACATTGATAACTTACAAGCCAGCGTAGTTGATGACTCGGTATCTGTTGTCTTTTACATCGCACAGCAAGAGGGAACAGATTGTGGCACTTGGGATATTGAAATAAACTTGATGCCAGTTGATGATAACGAAGAAGAAGAAATTAACCATGAACAAGGAATTAGTGAAAGTAGTAATTACTACTCACACACTTTTAATGAAGTTCCTAATGGTGATTGGCAAGCCGAAGTTATTTTAAGTCAAAACGAAAACTGTGCTTCCGATTGTGATATTGCTGATGATATGTCCGATTGGGTCTATGTAAATTACCAAGAACCTGAAGAACATTGTGAAATCAACTTATTTGATTGGAACTTCAACATTACGGAAAACCATGAGGCTTTCTTCTTTTATGATTTAGATTGTGGATACACGAGTAACGATTTAGAGGGATACAATGTTTCTACGCAATTTATTGTCTACCCTGCTGGCGAAATTGCACAAGAAGATGTTATCAAATATGTTACTGGACTACAATACATTCAAGGCTATACAGATGATACCCGATGGTTGAAATTAGATAACTTTACTGATGAGGAAACTACTCATTATGATTTCTATTGGTATGCTGTTTGGGTTGATGGAAATGAAACACAACAATTTATTGAAAGAACTGCTTTGAATCAAGAAATTATTACTGAATCTGAAGAACCTGTGGATTGCAGTAACCTAACGCTAACTTCTAATTCTTTAGTTTTGGGTAAAGATGCTAACAACAATTTAACACTTACATGGGATTTAACCCACGATGGTCCTGATGAATCATCTTGTTATGAATCTATTGAAATACAAATTACTGTGTATCAAAATGGCACTTATTATGACCTTAGTGAGTTCCAAGAAAATGGAGTTCACAATGTTTATGCTAATGGAACAATAGTATTAGATGTTGATGATGTAGAACTGTTTGGGGATTTGCCTGCGGGAACTTATGAAGTATTGGTTAAGTATCGTATTGGAACAGATGTGAGCGCAGACCACTTTGCTAACTCGGTCAGTATCAGTTAATAAGGGTGATTTGACATACAATATGTATGCCTGAAGGTCCCGAAGTAAAGCGAATTGTTGAGCGTTTGAATAAGCGTTTGGCGGGGGAAGAATTGCGTGCAATTCATTTTGAGAATGAGAGTTATTGCTCTAAACAGGTGCGTGACCAAATCCACGATTTGCGAGCAGTATTAGATGATAAGCCATTAAAGATTGATGGTATCAACTGTAAAGGAAAGTTTATCTGGTTCACTCTCAATGGTGGTGAATGGGAGATTTGGCATACATTAGGTATGAGTGGGACTTGGAGAAACTATAATCCAAAAAATCATGTGATGCTCAAATTAGAAACATTAGATGGTAAATTGACTTACTATCGTGATACCCGACGGTTTGGAACTTTCAAGATTTTCCACAAGGATAATTCTACGCTGGATAAAAAACTGGCTACACTTGGTCCTGATATGCTCAATGAACCGCCAAGTTTTGATGAGTTCGTGATGCGTCTGCGAAAGAAAAACCATTGGAATATCACCAAAGCCTTGATGGACCAAAAGGTGGTTTCAGGCATTGGAAACTACATTAAAGCCGAAGTGCTTTATCGTGCCAAGATTAGTCCATGGCACGCCGTAGAAGAGTTATCAGACGATAAGTTGCGAGCCATCTATGACCAGACTCTTTTTGTAATCAAAGCCTCCTATGACTGTCGTGGGGCTACTATTCGTGATTATGTTTTACCTGATGGTAGCAAAGGAGATTATCGTTTTGAGTTTGAATGCTATTCAAAAAGGGTTTCTAAACATGGACACAAGGTTGTTCAAGAGGAAACTCCTGACCGTCGTAGGACTTGGTGGTGTCCTGATTATCAGAGTTGATGCACAATGAATGAGCAAAATTGGCAAAGAATCACCCATACAGTAGGGGTTGCAGGGGATATTTTAACAAAAACTCTACCGTTCTCACCCAGACACCCGAATGGTCGTAATGGATACGCCCATATCTGGGTTTGTTTGCGTAATCGCTTTGGTGAGGTCAAAGAGTTAAATGATAACATGGTAAATGAAGTGTTAAGTTTTATACAGTGGTTAGTGGAGAACCCAAAGTAGGTGATAATATGAATATCTTTGTAGTAGATTCTGACCCTCGTGCAGCAGCCCGACAACTATGTAATCGGCATACCGTTAAGATGCCAATTGAAACAGCCCAAATGCTATGCACGGCTCTGCAAAATCACAAATACCGTAGCACCAAATATGGTCCAACTCATGTCTCGCATCCATGCACTAAATGGGCTTCAGCAACTCGTGGAAACTTCCTTTGGCTGGGCAAACACGGCATGGAATTGTGCCGAGAATACACTCGTCGCTATGGACGAGAACACAAGTGCCAAGCCGTAATTGAGCATTGTATTAGCAAGGCTAATTTCATCCCTGCGGGCAAACTACAACCATTTGTAGTGTGTATGCCAGACCATTTTAAGGTCAAAGATAACCCTGTAATGTCCTATCGGAACTATTACAATTTAGGCAAAGGATACATGAATCGTGGTTGTGGACCTCGGTGGAAAGAAGAACCACCTCTATGGTATGAAAACGGCATTTCGCCAATCTTCTAATCTTGACTTCAAGACCCGAAGTATCATATACTACCTCTGTTATCTAAAGGTATGATAAGGATTCCACTTACTCCCGAAATGATTGCCAAAGCGAAATCCGAACAAGCAAAGTTTGATGCTCAAAAAACTTGGAACAAGTTTCCTTCTGCTAACAACTACATTGGACTCTTAGGAGAAATGGCCTTAGACCAACATTTGAAATCATTAAAAATAGATTACGAATGGATTGTATTTAACAAACAAGGTTGGAGATACCCTGATTTTAAGTTTCAAGATTTAACTATTGATATGAAAACTACTTTTGATACTCGTATGTGGGGTCAAAAGCCTAAATGGGACATTTATGTTATGGGACACTTGCCTGAAAGCAAAGAGTATCTGGAATTGCGTGGTTGGCTAACAAAAGAAAGAATCCAAGAATTGATGGACAAAGCAGAAGCCTCTGATGGTTCTGCTGAAGGTTGCACAAAAGTTATTCGCAACTTTGGAAATGGTCCAAGAACAGATTGGACATTTAATGATGAAGCCATGTTTGATATTGAAAAACTTTTCTCTGAAGTTTTAGTCTAAGAGAACTACCTACAAAATACAGAAAAAAAACAATTTTCAAAATTACTGGGCTTCAAGACCTTTTGGTGGTTTTCCAGTTTCCAGAAGATTTCCAGAAACAGGCTCGCAGTGTTGCGTTTTTCTGGGATTAACCGAATAATGACCCTAAACCTTCAAAACCGTTTGCACTCTTATAGCAAGACTCACAATAAACATAATTGCCAAGGCGTGTGTTGAATAAAGGTTTAAGGTATTCTTCTTTGGAATCGTCATACCTTGTGGTGTCACTATATCGTAAATCTTTGTCCTTGAGGCATACAGGGCAATAAAAAGTGCGAACCTCTTTATCAATTATTGGTGTGTCTTTGCCTGATACGAGTTGAAGTGTTTGATAAGCATTATAGTTAAGAGGTCTGATTCGGGCAAAGGGTTGCACAAAATCTTGGACATATTGAATAAATGAATCAACCCATGGAATGGATTGGGTGTATTCACCATATTCGGATTCTGCTGTTTCTGTGGGTTTTGAGGAGAATAATGAACCCAGACCTCGGAAACCTCGCATATTGGCTGGGTCAAAATTATGGTAGGTGTCAAATAATTTATTTTCAATCTCGGTGTTATTCATTTGAACCAAAGTTTGTGAATCTATGTCGGACAAGGAATCTACGAACAAATCTCGGACTGTATCTGGTGGGTCTGCGACATCCCCCCATTTACGAATCATTTCCTCATTATTCACTCTGATTCACCCTTTCTCAAATCATCATAGATTCTTCGGCTTCGGTCACGCATAACTTCGTCATAGTAATCCATGGGGCTTCTTCTTTTGGGTTGTGTTCCGTATGGCTCAAATGGATTGCGTATTTTACGCTGTTGCTTGAAAGTTTCTTTACGGGCTTGTTTGATTCCCAAAATAGTTTCCCAAAACTCAACTGATTGAGCCATGAACCACCAATTCATAGGAAAGTTTTTGACTCCTGCTTTTTTGACTAAATCTCTGGTGGGTTGGTATTCCTTGGGATTACTAAAGTAATTTTCTTTTAGCCACTTTTCTGTGTCTGCAAACTCTCCTTTTTCATTAGCAAGGGCAGTTTTCCAATATCCTGTCTTTTCTTTAGGCATGGCTTCAAACTCCTGTTCTGCCAAGAATGTGCGTGAGTGAATCACTTGACGCAGTTCTGGGTGTAATTTATGGTTTTGCCACTCTGATAAAGTTTTCCATTGAAAATCAAGATTTTCCCAATTCAAACGAACCGAAAATGTGTCTGGAACACGACAAACAAAAACATAATTTTCTCCAACATGGCCTAAGTATTCTAAACGATTAGGAACTCTAATTCCTAACTCTTCCCAGACTTCACGATGGGCAGTTTGGTGTAAAGTTTCATAATCATCTTGATGACCTCCAATAGCAGCCCATGTCAAAGGCGACTCTAAACCTCGTCCTCTTAATCCTAAACCTACCAGATTATCTGGTGTCACAAAGACAACTGATGCAGATTTCACGCTTACAACCTCATGTATTCATTGATGTATTCCAATAAAACAAAATCAATTGGAGTTTGTGTTTTCTCAATAGTAATCGTTACTACATTTTGAAGAACAACTGATTCTATTTCTACACCTGATGCTTCTGATAAAGCGTCAGCAAAGAAAACCAGATTCCAAAGTTCAAGCCATGGTTCTTCATCTTCATCAAAGACAAAAGTTTTTGACAACTTACTTTTATCAGCGTCCCATGAAGTCCATTCTACATCGTCTTGCCACGAGTAATCATATTGAGTTCTTAACTTTTCAACATAAGTTTCATCACCAGTTTCCCACTCTATGTCTGAAAAGGGATTTACGCTTTTATCAAGCACATTTTGGTAGTATTCTAACTTGGGTGTTTCACTACGAAATTGTTTGACTACTGCTCTGATGTCATCTGAATAACGGGCGTTTTGTTTGCCTGCTTTAGTGGCGGCTTGTTTCTGTTTTTTGGCCTTTGAATAAAGTCCTTTTTGTTTGAGGGCGGCCACTGCTTTAGCAGGGAAATATGGCTCGCCTGTGGTAGAGGATTTTTTACCTGATGCTGTGCGCCAGCCTTGGTCTGACCAATCCGATAGGTCTTGTTGCTTTTTGGTTTTCTGACCCTTGTATGGTTTTAGACCTGCTCGCTGACACGCTGCCTCATATTGACGCTTAAGTTCTTGTGATTTACGAGCCGACCATTGACCCGCCTTTGTTCCCATAATTGCCTGTTTCTTGATTTTCTTTTTGAGTCGTCTGCGGATTTTGGCTTGCTTGACTCCATAAGTAGAATCATAGTTGTCTTCAGCAGCGAATGAATCAATAAATGCTACGCCTTCATCAGATACCGC